>Ga0335078_10001943_pt1 | contig 31245 bp, 25 predicted proteins | sample Lox_Sample_32_FD_206711 | JGI IMG/M metagenome (GOLD analysis project Ga0335078, IMG submission 206711) | Soil microbial communities from Loxahatchee National Wildlife Refuge, Florida, United States - Lox_Sample_3.2 | ecosystem: Environmental > Terrestrial > Soil > Wetlands | place: USA... | reverse complement strand
ATCTTTCACGACCTCGCCCAAGCCCGGACGCGCTACGGTCCGCAGGCCGAGACAGTCGTGAACAGCCACCGCGCCCGGATGCTGCTGGCGGGCGTGGCCGACCTCGAGACGCTCCGCTACTTCGCCGGCCTCACCGGCGAGGAGGAGGCCCGCGACCGGACTTACACGACCGGCGCGGGAGGCTCCACCCGCTCGACCTCGCGCCGGCGCCGCCCCCTGATCGCCCCCGAGGCGCTCCGCCAGCTCCCGGACCGGCACGCGCTGCTCCTGTACGGCCGGCTCGCCCCCGCCCAGCTGCGCCTGCGGCTCTGGTTCGAGGACCGGCGGCTGCGAAGGCTGGCGGGCCCGCGATGAGCCGGCCCGAGCCCGAGGACTGGAACGAGCCCGATAGCGACTGGGACGAGACGGTCTCCCCGCGCTGGCCGCTGAGCTGCGAGGGCCTCTATCCGCGCGAGCGGTGGATGTGGTTCGAGCAGTTGTGGGCGGACGTCTGCTCGCTGCGGGCGCGGTACCGCCTGGCGATCCGGAGCGGATGGTGGGAGGACCAGGTCCAGGTCGAGGCGCTGGCCGCGCTGTCGGCCTGGGTCGAGCGGTACGACTCGGGCGAGTGGGACGACCCGCCGGGCAAGCTGGCGCTGCTGTTCGACCTCGAGCGCGTCGCCGCGCTGCTCAGAGACGGCGGCGAGCCGTTTCACCCCGACCGCGACCGGCTGGCGTTCGCGCGGTATCTGGTCGACCTCGGGTGCCAGCCCCCGCCGGATCGGTGAGGCCGGATACGCTCGCTCCGGCGAGGCGCCACCGAGAAACGGAGGACGCACATGACGGTCCTGACGCCGTCGGCTCGCGCCGTGATCGAGTCCGACAACCTCGCCCACCTGGTCACGCTCAACCCCGACGGCAGTCCGCAGGTCACGGTGGCCTGGGTCGGGCTCGAGGGCGACGAGCTCGTGATCGCGAGCCTGCGCAACTTCCGCAAGCTCCGGAACATCCAACGGGACCCGCGCGTATCGGTGTCGATGCTCGGGCTGAACCTTCACCCGATCGGCCTTCGCGAGTACCTCGTCGTGTACGGGACCGCGCGGATCGACGAGGGCGGCGCCGCCGAACTGCTGCGCCGGCTTGCGCGCACGTACATCGGTCCTGACACGACGTTCCCGCCCGATGAGAACCCGCCTCCGGGGTGGGTCACCCGGATCACGCCGGTCCGGCTGGGCGGGGCGGGACCGTGGACGCGGGGCGAATGAGCCGAGCCGCGGCCGGCCGCCCGGGTCCGGGGTGAGCGAGCGACGACGGTCCGGCATGATCTGATCGCCCGCCGCGTCCACCCAAGGAGCCCTGATGCCACTAGCCAAGCAGCGCCCGCGCCAGCCCGTTCCGCAAGCCGCCAAGCGCATGAGGGAGGCGGCGGCGACCCTGCCGATCCACGAGATCGGAGACAGCGGCCTCGACAGCGAGACGGCGTACGAGCTGATCTCGAGCGAGCTCCTGCTCGACGGCCAGGCCCGCCTGAACCTGGCGACGTTCGTCACGACGTACATGCCCGCGGTGGCGGCCAGGCTGATGGCCGAGACCGCGGACAAGAACATGATCGACAAGGACGAGTACCCACAGACGGCCGAGATCGAGGCGCGGTGCGTGAACATCATCGCCGACATGTGGAACTCGCCCGACCACGAGCAGGCGACCGGCTGCTCGACGACCGGGTCGAGCGAGGCCGCGATGCTGGGCGGCCTGGCGCTCAAGTGGCGATGGCGCGAGCGGATGCGAAAGGCCGGCAAGCCGACCGACCGCCCGAACCTCGTGATGGGCATCAACGTCCAGGTCTGCTGGGAGAAGTTCTGCCGCTACTGGGACGTCGAGCCGCGCCTGGTGCCGATGGAGGGCGAGCGGTACCACCTCGGGGCCGACGAGGCGGTCGCGCAGTGCGACGAGAACACGATCGGCGTCGTCGCGATCCTCGGGTCGACGTTCGACGGCAGCTACGAGCCGGTCAAGGAGATCGCCGCCGCGCTCGACAAGCTGGAGGAAGAGAAGGGGCTGTACGTCCCGGTGCACGTCGACGCGGCATCGGGCGGGTTCGTCGCTCCGACCCTCCAGCCGGATCTCGAATGGGACTTCCGGATCGACCGGGTGCAGTCGATCAACGCCTCGGGCCACAAGTACGGCCTCGTGTATCCCGGCGTCGGATGGGCGATCTGGCGCAACGAGGAGGCGCTCCCGCGCGACCTGGTGTTCGACGTCAACTACCTCGGCGGTCACATGCCGACGTTCGCGTTGAACTTCTCGCGCCCCGGTAGCGAGGTCGTCGCGCAGTACTACATGTTCACCACGCTCGGCCGCAACGGATACGCCCGGGTCATGGAGGGAGCCCAGACCGTGGCGACACACATCTCGAGCGCGATCGCCGAGATGGGCCCATACAAGCTGATCTCCGAGGGCAGGGATCTGCCGGTGTTCGCATTCGCGCTGGCGCCCGAGGTCCAGCACTACACCGTGTTTGACGTCTCGGACCGGCTGCGCCAGCACGGCTGGCTCGTGCCCGCCTACACGTTTCCGGAGAACCGCCAGGACCTGAGCGCGCTGCGGATCGTCATTCGCGCGGGCATGACGATGGAGATGGCCGACCACCTGCTCGCTCACCTGCGCGAGGAGACCGAGTTCCTCGAGTCGCTCGACGCCCCACTCCCCAGCCAGGAGAACGAGAAGCGCACCGCGTTCGCACACTAGATGAGAAAGGACTCAAGGTTCGTCCTGCCGGGACCGATACTCGGACACGCGCGCCGTCCGAAAACGCGAATAGCGACCGGCCGGCACCTGACCGACAGCAGGCACGTGGCGGCCGGCGAGGATAGTTAGATGACCTCCGCCAGCCGTCGCGCCGCCGCGCTTATCTGACGCGGCGTGCTGGCCGCCAGCACCGCCTGGAGATCGAGCACGCGCACGCCGAACGTGCCCAGCTCGAGCGTGCCGACGATCGCATGGCAGGGGACGCCCGCCTGGCGTGCCCGCGTCGCGACCTCGGACACGACCTTGCCGGCGAGACTCTGCGTGTCGAGCTTGCCCTCGCCGGTGACCACCGCGCGGGCCGAGCGCATCCGCCGGTCGAAGTCGACCGCGTCGAGCACGAACTGGGCGCCCGGAACCAGCTCGGCGCCGAACTCGGCCCACAGCCCACCCGAGAGGCCCCCCGCCGCGCCCGTCATCGGCACCCCGCGCGGGTCGCGCGTCATGCGCCGGGCCTGATCGTTCAACCGCCTGGTCAGCCGGCGGACCGCATCCGCGTCTGCGCCCTTCTGCGGCCCGAACACGCGGGCCGCGTGCTCGAACGGCGTACGCACGTCGCACAGCACCACGATCCGCGCATCGCGCAGGCCGCCGCCCTCGCGGATCGCGCGAATCGCGCCGGCGCCTCCGTCGGTCGTGGCGCTCCCGCCGACGCCCAGGTACACGATCTCGGCGCCGGCCTCGATCGCTGCCACGATCAGCTGGCCGGTCCCGAACGTGCTCGCCGCAAGCGCGTCGCGATCGCCCGGGTCGACGAGGCCGAGGCCGCTCGCCGCCGCGGTCTCCACGATCCCGAGCGCCTGGCCCCGGCGGCCCTCGCCGATCCCGAACGCCGCCTCGAGCGAGCGGCCGAGCGGATCGGAGGCCGCCACCGTCCGACGCTCGCCGTCGAGCGCGGCCAGCAGCGCGTCGAGCGTGCCCTCGCCGCCGTCGGCGATCGGGCACAGATCGACCGGACGGCCAGCGTCCTGGAGCCCGCGGCCGATCGCGGCCGCGACCTCGGTGGCGGACATCGTCCCCTTGAACGAATCGGGGGCGACGAGGATCGTCGTGGGGACACCGGGGATCCTCGCCATGGCGGCAGTATGGTGCGTAGCCGGGGAATCCGGCTCAAATGCTGTACCCCGCTCGAATGTGTTCGGGCCGGATTCCCTCACGGAATTCGGCGCGATAACGTGGCGTTACACAGCGGCGTGGAGCCGAATTCCCATGCACGAGACGCCCGAAGACATCCGCGCCCTCCAGCGGCTGCTCGACCGCAGCTACGAGGGCGCCGGATCACACCTGCGGAGCATCACGACCCCGGATCGCTGGGTCGGCGCCGAGCAGCTCGTGGAGGAGCTGACCGGGATGTGCCTGCTGGTGGTGGCGACGGTCACGGCCGACTGCCGCCCGATCGCGGGCCCGCTCGACGGGATCTTCTACCGCGGCGCGTTTCACTTCGGGACCGCGCCCGACTCGGTCCGCTACCGGCACCTCCTGGCCCGGCCACAGGTCAGCGCCACGCACCTGCCACGCGAGGAGTTCGCGGTCAACGTCCACGGCCGCGCGGTCCCGGTCGAGATCGCCGGCGGCCTGCGCGAGACGCTGCTCGAGGTCTACGTGCCGCGCTACGGCGCGGACTGGGAGCAGTTCCTCGACAGCGGGCCGGTGTACATGCGAATCGACGCCGACCGCATGTTCACGTTCGGGATGGGATGAGGGGCCGCTGGCGGCCCGTGGTTATCCGACGGCCTGCGCCACCGCGCGACCGGCGGTGCGTCCGCTGAACAGGCAGCCGCCGAGGAACGTCCCCTCGAGCGAGCGGTAGCCGTGGACCCCGCCGCCGCCGAAGCCGGCGACCTCGCCGGCGGCGTACAGACCCGAGAGCGGCTGGCCACCGGCCTTGAGCACGCGGCCCTCCAGGTCGGTCTCGAGGCCGCCGAGCGTCTTGCGGGTGAGGATCCACAGGCGGACCGCGATCAGCGGGCCCGCGCCCGGGTCGAGGATGCGATGGGGACTGGCGACCCGGGTCACCCGGTCGGGAAGGTATCTGCGGGCGCCATGGATCGCGGTGATCTGGAGGTCCTTCGTATACGGGTTCGCGAGCTCGCGGTCGCGCGCCTCGATCTCTCGCGTAAGGTCGCCGGGATCGATCAGCGCCTCGCCGGTCAACGCGTTCATCCGCCGGACGAGATCGCGAAGGTCGTGCTCGACGATGAAGTCGACGCCGTGGCGCTTGAACCGCTCGACCGGGGGCGGTGCGCCCTTGCCGACCCGGCCCGCCACCACCTGGCGCACGCTCCGCGACGTCAGATCCGGGTTCTGCTCGGAGCCCGACAGCGCGAACTCGCGCTCGATGATCTTCTGGGTGACGATGAACCAGCTGTGGTCGTAGCCGGTCTTCATCAGGTGCTCGAGCGTCCCCAGCGTGTCGAAGCCGGGGAACAGGGGGACGGGCAGCCGCCTGCCGCGGGCGTCGAACCACAGCGGCGAGGGACCGGGCAGGATCCGGATCCCGTGGCGGGTCCAGATCGGATTCCAGTTCTCGATCCCCTCGGTGTAGTGCCACATCCGGTCGGGGTTGATGATGTTCGCGCCGGCGTCCTCGGTGATCTTCAACATCCGGCCGTCGACGTGGTCGGGCACGCCGGACAGCATCCGGGTCGGGGGCTTGCCCAGCGACTTCGGCCAGCTCGCCCGCACGAGCTCGTGGTTGCCGCCGATCCCGCCTGAGGTCACGATCACCGCCTGCGCGCTGAGGTCGAACTCGCCGACCGGCGTCCGCGAGCTCGGCTGCCCGCGCGCGACCGGGCTCGGCTCGAGCACGGTCCCGGTCACGCCGTCGATCGACCCGCCGGTCAACGACAGCCGATCCACCCGGTGGCGGAACCGCAACGAGACGAAACCACGGTCCGCGGCCGAGCGGACCCGGCGGGCGAACGGCTCGATCAGCCCCGGGCCCGTGCCCCAGGTGATGTGGAAGCGCGGCACGGAGTTGCCGTGCCCGGTCGCGAGATAGCCGCCGCGCTCGGCCCAGCCGGGGGTCGGCAGGAACCGCACGCCCTGGTCGTACAGCCACTGGCGCTTCTCGCCGGCGGCGAACTCGAGGTAGGCCTCGGCCCAGCGGCGAGGCCACAGATCCTCAGGGCGGTCGAACCCGGCGCTGCCGAGCCAGTCCTGGAGCGCGAGCTCGGGGGAGTCGCGGATCCGGAACCGCCGCTGCTCGGGGCTGTCGACGAAGAACAGCCCGCCGAACGACCAGAATGCCTGCCCTCCGAGCGAGGCCTCGGACTCCTGGTCGAGCAGGATCACGCGCCGGCCGGCGTCGGCGAGCTCGGCTGTCGCCACCAGACCGGCGAGGCCGGCGCCGACGACGATGACGTCGGCGTCGGTCACTGAGACATCTGCTCGAGCTTGCACTCCAGGGGCGGCTTGTCCTCGCGCCAGCGCAGGATCTTGGTCCCGTGCCGGATGCGGCCGCCGCTCGCGTGGTCGAACGTGATCTCGACGACCAGCTCGGGGCGCAGGGCGATCCACTCGAGGTCCTTCTCGCTCTTCCAGCGGCTGGGATCGCCGTGGCCGCGCTCGCCGGTCTCGTACGCCGCGAGCTTCGAGGTCAGGGCCCGCTTCTCGGCCGCCTTGAGGCCCGAGGAGTGTCCGACCCCGTGCAGCCTGCCCGCGTCGTCGTAGAGCCCGAGGATCAACGAGCCGACCGTGCCCGCCTCCTTGCCGGGGCGGTAGCCCACCACGACCGCGTCGATCGTCCGCACCCGCTTGATCTTCATCATGCCCGTGCGCTCGCCGGGGCGGTAGGACGCGCGGACGTCCTTGGCGACGACGCCCTCGCCGCTGCGCAGCCACGGCTCCGCCTCTTCCGGGACGCGCGTGATCGGCGTCACCGCGAGCTCGGCCGGAGCGAGCGTCTCGAGCCTCGCGCGCCGCTGCGCAAACGGCTTCTCCAGCCACGACTCGTCCTCGAAGGCGAGCAAGTCGAACGCGACGTACCGCGAAGGGGTCTCGACCGACAGCATGTCGATTCGCGACTTGGCGGGGTGGATCCGCTGCTGGAGTGCGTCGAAGTCCTGGCCGCCGTCGGGATCGTCGATCACGATCTCGCCGTCGACCACGTATCTGCCGTCCGGGAAGGACAGCTCGGGGAAGTAGCGTGCGAGCGGCTTGCCGCTGCGCGACTGGATCACGCTGTCGGACCCGTCGACGAACACGATCGCCCGGAAGCCGTCGTACTTGGGCTCATACGACCACTGCTCGCCGACCGGCAAATCGGCGCGGGAGCGGGCGAGCTGCGGCTCGATCGGTGGTTTCAGGGGCGGCGAGGGCACGGCCGCGATGCTATGCGATGAGCGCATGCACGGGGCCGGTACGATCAGTTCCATGACCCCAGCCCGCGCCACCGTCGCCGAAGAGGAATACGTCGAGATGCTGTTCTGGCTGTTCGAGGCCGGGCTCCCGATGACCGGCGCCAACCTGGCCCGGGCGATGCAGCTCTCAGCGCCGACCGTGCACGAGATGCTCGGCCGGCTCGAGCGCGACGGCTATATCCACCGCAACGCCGAGCGGACGATCGAGTTCACCGAGGCGGGCCGCGAGCACGCCGAGCAGCTCGTCAGCCGGCACCGGATGATCGAGCGGTTCCTGACCGACACCGTCGGGGTGCCGTGGGATGACGTCCACGAGGAGGCCGAGAAGCTCGAGCACGCGATGACGCCGCGGTTCGAGGCGTACGTGCGTGCGTCGGTCGGCGACGCCAAGACCTGCCCCCACGGCCATCCGATCCGAGTTCACGAGCGCGTGGACGGCGTGCCGCTGGCCGACTGCGAGCCCGGCGCGAAGGTGACGATCCTGCGGCTCGAGAACGAGGCCGAGGATCTCCTGCACTACCTCAAGGAAGCCGGGATCGAGCCGGGCCTGGAGGGAGAGGTCGCCTCCAACGACGGCGAGAACGTGTCGGTCCGGTCCGACGGCGCGGTCGCAACCGTGACCATGAGCGTCGCCGAGACGGTCTCGGTGCTCGCGGACCCCTCGCCGCCGCCGCGGACCGCGCTGCCCGAGCAGCTCGTGCTCGGCCGAGAGCGCTACGGCCGCTGACGCGCGCGCCCGCGGGCCGCGATCGCGGCGGAGGCGCACCTGGGCCGCGAGGTCGCCGGTGCGTCAGCCCGGCGCCGGCAACGCTCGCTGGCTGCGCACGCAGCGGCGGATCTGCGCGTAGATCGCGGGGTGGTTCAGCAGGTCGAAGTGGCTGGCGCCACCGAGGTGGAAGTAGTGCTCGATCGGAAAGCGCATTCGAGTGCCCCGCCCGGGATGCGCCCAGGCGCTCGGCTGGAGCACGAGCAGGTCCCCGATGATCCGCCCGGCGGGCGCGTCGGCCTCGCGCGTGAGCGTGGCGCAGATGAAGTAATGGCGCGCGGTCTCGAGAAAAGGGATCTCGCGCGCGGTGTTGCGCAGGTAAGCGTCGCAGTCCTGATCGAGCCAGCACTCGTCGACCAGGTAGCCGTAGCGGAGATCCTTGATCCCCGACCTGCGGATGTTCAGCGCCTTCGCGAGCGGCCGGGTCTCCGGCAGCCGCGCCAGCGCCGCGCTGGCGGCGTTCGTGACCTGCTCGAGCGGGGCTCCGTGGTGCGGCGCCCCGAGCGTGATCACGTGGCGCACCCTGGCGATGCAGTCGCTGCCGGAGCCGTAGTGGCACGCGCTCCGCGACACGAGGCCGCCCATCGAGTGGCCGATCAGCACCACCTCGTCGACGGGCACCGGCCACGCCGCGATCAGCCGCCCGAGTGCGTCCGCGAGCTCGCGGCCGTTCTCGGAGATGTGCCGGCCGGTGTTGTAGCGGAGGTACAGCGGGCTGTAGCCGAGCTCTACCTCCATCCGGTGTCCGTAGGGGGCGTGACGCGCCGCCCCGAGCTTCCAGGCGTCGTCGGTCTCGCACAGGCCGTGGACGAACACGGCCACCCGCGGCCTCGCGTTCGGATAGGCGGCGGCGAGCTCATCGGGGGTGAGCTCGAGGTCACGGCCGCCGCGGCGGAACGCCAGCGGCAGTGCGAGCACGTTGCCATGCCGCTCGAGCGTGTCCCCGAACGCCCCGTTGAGCGCGCTCAGCACCGCACGCCCGGCGGGGCTGCGCTCCATCGAGGGCGAATCGGGAGCCCGGGCCGCGCTCGCCGCGTGGGCGCCGGCACGGACCACCGCACGGGTCAGCTCTCCCGCGGCCGCGTAGGCGCGCCGCGCGATCCGGTCGTGGGCGATCCGCACCGGCAGCGACGCCGGCCCGACCCGGTGCCACACCCGCCGGGCGATGCCCGTGTGCATCTCGTGGATCTGTCTGGTGGCGCCCGCCGCCGCCTCGCCGGCGAGGTCGCCGAGCGCTGCGATCTCCTCAGGCCGCATCCACGGTCTCGACGCCCGCGAGGGCGTGGTAGGCCTCGCCGAGGCGCTTGACGCCTTCCTCGATCTCCTCGGGCGTGACCCCCGAGTAGGCCAGCCGCAGGCTCGAGTCGCCACCGTCGAGCACGAAGTCCGACCCCTTGACGAACTGGACCCCCCGCTCGGCGGCCGCCTCGAACAGCGCCGCGACGTCGGTCCCGCGCGGTAGGTCGACCCACAGAAAGTAGCCGCCGAGCGGCTTGACGAACCGGGCGTCGGGAAGCTCGCGCTCGAGCGCCTCGCACAGCGTGTCGGCACGCTCGTGCAGGGCCTTGCGGACGAGCTCGATCGACCTGTCGATCGCGCCCGAGACGCAGAACTGGTGGACGATCGCCTGCGAGACCATGTTCGGCGAGATGTACGTCTGGGTGGCGATCTTGACCACCTTCGCGATCAACTCGGCCGGCCCCACGAGGTAGCCGACCCGGATCCCCGGACACACGGTCTTCGAGAACGACGACGCGTAGACGACGGTCTCGCCCGGGTCCATCGACAGCATCGTCGGCAGCGGCGCGCCCTCGAACCGGAGCGCGACGTACGGGTCATCCTCGAAGATCGTGAACTCGTGGTCGCGGGCGAGCTCGAGCAGCCGATCGCGCTTCTCGGCCGACAGCGTGTACCCGGCGGGGTTCTGGAAGTTCGGGATGATGTGGGCGAGCTTCGGCCTCGCCCCCGCCGTGAGCACCCGCTCGAGCGCGGCCACGTCGATCCCGTCGGGCTCGAGCTCGACCATCCGCACGTCCGCGCCGCGGTTGCGCAGTGACAGCAGCGTGCGGTCGTAGGTCGGCCGCTCGACGATCACCGAGTCGCCGGACTCGACCAGCGCGTCGAACAGGAACGCGTCGGCCTGCATCGAGCCGTTCGTGACCACGACCTGCTCGGGCGCAACCTGATGGCGCTCGGCGATCCACGCCCGCAGCGGCGGATATCCGATCGCGGTTCCGTACCCGGTCATGCCGCCGGGGTCGGCGGCGAACGCCGCCGCAGCCGCGGCCCGCAGGCCGTCGACGTCCACGATGTCGAGCGACGGCGCGCCCCGGGCAAATGAGATCGCTTTGACCATGGTCTGGAGCTTACGCGAGCCGCACGTCGATGATCGCGCGGTCGGCTCCCTCGTATCCGCGCACGGCGACCCCGCGCACGCCGGGCACCCGCGACAGGGCCTCCTCGAACTCGTGGAGCGCCTCGATGCCCGCGAACGGGCCGGCCGACAGGGTCGCGTGCGTCGGCCCGGGATGGCGGCGGGCGCCCGGCGCGAGCACCCGCTCGTAACCGTCGAGCAGCGCGCGCATCGACGCCAGCAAGCGCTCGGTGAGGTCGGTGAGCGCCTCGATCTGGAGGCCCGCGTCCAGCGCGTGGATCTGGTGGGCCGAGTCGAGCGCCGGCTCGGGGACGGGCGGCGGCTCGGGCGGCGGTGGCGGCTCGGGAAGGGATGGCGGCGGCACCGGCTCGGGCGGCGGTGGCCCGGGCGGCTCGGGGGGCGGTGGCGGCAGCGGCGCGGGCGCCGGCGGGTCGGGGATGCCGGCGGTAACGAGCGCGGGGCGCGGCTCGCGCTCGGGCATGAGCTCGGCCTGGACGTCGTGCAGGAGCCGGTCCATCTCCGCCAGCTGCGCACCCAGACTGCTCGTTCCTTCGGTCGACACGGACGGTCGCAGCCTAGCGATCCGGCCGGGCGGCAGGCGCAACGCGGGTCCCCGATTGCGGAGAACGGGACACTCGACCGCAGTCCACCCGTCGAGCGGGAACTTATCCGTGCCAGAGCCGGGTGAATCGGCACTCACCCCGCGCGGGGGCGGCGAGTGAGAAGTTGTCCGCGTTCGCCGCGGCTACGCGGTGGCGCCGAGCAGCGACACCGCGATCTCCGCGACCTCGGTCGGGGTGCGCCCGACGCGCACGCCCTTGCTCTCGAGCGCCTCGGCCTTCGCGCGCGCCGTCCCTCGCGAGCCGGACACGATCGCGCCGGCATGACCCATGGTCTTGCCCGGTGGCGCGGTGAAGCCCGCGATGTAGGCGACGACCGGCTTGGTCACGTTGTCGGCGATGAAGTCGGCGGCACGCTCCTCGGCGTCGCCGCCGATCTCGCCGCACATCACGATCAGCTCGGTCTCGGGATCGTCCTGGAACAGCCCGATCACGTCGATGAAGTCGGTCCCCGGCACCGGGTCGCCGCCGATCCCGACGATCGTCGAGTTGCCGAACCCGCTCTGGGCGAGCACGTTGCCGATCTGGTACGTGAGCGTGCCCGATCGCGACACGACGCCGACGTTGCCCTGCTTGAAGAACGCGGCGGGAATGATCCCCACGTTCGCCTTGCCCGGAGACAGGATGCCGGGGCAGTTGGGCCCGATCAGCCGTGCCCGGCCGCCCTTCTTGATCATCGCGTAGGCGCGGAGCTCGTCGAACGCCGGAATCCCCTCGGTGATCGCGATGATGAGCGAAATGCCCGCATCCTCGGCCTCGAGGATCGAGTCGGCCGCGAACCGGGGCGGGACGAAGATCATCGCCGTGTTCGCACCGGTCGAATCGACGGCCTCGTGGAACGTGTTGAAGACCGGGACGCCCTCGACGTCCTGGCCGCCCTTGCCGGGGGTGACGCCGCCGACGACCTGGGTCCCGTACTCGCGGTTGCGCAGCGAGTGGAACGTCCCCTCGCGTCCGGTTATGCCGGACACGCACAGCTTCGTGCCCGTATCGACCAGGATGCTCATGACGAAGCCGCCGCCAGCTCCACGACCTTGGCCGCCGCGGCGTCCATCGTCGACTCGGCGAACACGTTCGGCAGGTTCGCCTCCGCGAGCAACGCCCGCCCCTCGACGTCATTCGTCCCGTCCAACCGCACCACGAACGGCACCGAAGGGTTGATCTGGTCGAACGCTTCGATCAGCCCCCGCGCGACCTCGTCGCAGCGGGTGATGCCGCCGAAGATGTTGAACAGCACGGCCTTGACGTTGGGGTTCGACAGGATCACCTCGACCGCGCTGGTGATCGCCTCGGCCTTCGAGCCGCCGCCGGCGTCGAGGAAGTTCGCGGGCGAACCGCCGGCCAAAGCAACCACGTCGAGCGTCGACATCACGAGCCCGGCGCCGTTGCCGAGGATGCCGATGTTCCCGTCGAGCTTGACGTACGTGAGCCCGCGCTCCTTGGCCATCCGCTCCTGCGGGTCCTCGGCCGACGGATCGCGCAGTTCCGCGTTGTCGGGGTGACGGAACAGCGAGTTGTCGTCCAAGGTCACCTTTGCGTCCAGAGCGCGGACGTCGCGTTCCGGCGTCACGATCAGCGGGTTGACCTCGACCAGCGTCGCCTCCTCGGAGACGAACACGTCGTACAGACGAGCCAGCATCGCGCCGACCGGCCGCACCACGTCGGCGTCGACGCGTGCCTCGAACGCGAGCCGGCGGCCGTGGAACTCCTGGAATCCGAGCAGCGGATCGACATGGAGGCGGGCGATCGCGTCCGGATCGGTGTCGGCGACCTCCTCGATGTCCATCCCGCCCTTGGTCGAGAGCATCACGAGCGGCGCCTTGGCGGAGCGGTCGAACACGACCGACGCGTAGTACTCGGACTCGATGTCCGAGGCGCCCTCGACCCACAGCTCGTGCACGGTCAACCCGCGGATGTCCATCCCGAGGATCGCCTGGGCATGCTCGAGCGCCTCATTGCGGTCGTGAGCCACCTTGATGCCGCCCGCCTTGCCGCGCCCGCCGATCTGAACCTGGGCCTTGATCACGCACGGATAGCCGATGTCGTCGGCCGCGTCGGCGGCCTCGTCGACGGTCTGCGCGTGTCGTCCGGAGGGCACGGGGACGCCATGCCTGGCGAACACTTGCTTTCCCTGGTACTCGAGGAGATCCATGCGCGGCTGCACTTTATTGGTTCGCGCTGGGGCGGGGGATCCCCGAGCGAACCGCCTCGGGGCCGTCGGCGCTACGCGCGCTGTCTCCCCATGGCATCATGGCCGCGCGATGGCGATCCCCAAGGAAGTCTCGTTCGTCACCTTCGACGTCTACGGAACCCTGATCGACTGGGAGACGGGCGCGTACGACGCGTTCAAGTCCGAGGCCGATCGGGACGGGTTCACGATCGAGCGCGAGGAGCTGATTCCGCTCTTCTACGAGGTTCAAAAGCAGATTCAGGCGGGCTCCTATGAGCTCTACGCCGAGGTGCTCCGCCGCACCGCCGTGCAGATCGCTAAGACGCTCGGCTGGCCGCTGGAACCGTCTCGCGCCGGGTTCCTGCCCGACTCGGTGCAGCGGTGGCCTCCGTTCAAGGAAACGCAGACCGTGCTGCAGAAAATCGCCAAGAAGTACAAGGTTGGGTTGATTTCGAACATCGACGACAAGCTGCTCGGGCAGACCCGCCGCCATATCCCGCTCGACTTCGACCTCGTGGTCACCGCCCAGCAGGTCCGCTCCTACAAGCCCGACCCCGCGCACTTCACCGAGTGCGAGCGTCGGATCGGCGGCAAGAAGGGCTGGGTCCACGTCGCCGCGAGTTACTACTACGACGTCGAGCCGTGTCTGAAGCGAAAGGTCCCGGTGATCTGGGTCAACCGCAACAAGGAGACGCTCGAGTCCAACCAGAAGAAGCCCGACGCAGAAGTCGCGAGCCTGCGCGAGGCGATGAAGCTGATCGGCGTCTCGTAGCACCGGCGCGCACCCGATGAAGGTCGTGGCGGTCAACGCCGACCTGATCGTCCTGATCAGCCGGTTCTGGCAGACGACGTGCACCGCGGTTCGCGCCGGCGACGAGGGGTTCGTGATCGACTCGCCGGTGTATCCCGACGAGCTCGAGGCGGTCGCCGGCGTCCTCGAGCAGGCCGGCTTCCCGGTCTCGGGGCTGCTCACGACGCACGCCGACTGGGATCACCTGCTCGGGCGGCTCGCGTTCCCGGAGGCCTCGCTCGGGTGCGGCGAGAGCACCGCGCGGCGGCTGGCCGCCGAGCCGGGCCAGGCCCAGCGCGAGCTCCGGCACTTCGACGAGGACCACTACGTCGACGACCGCGGCCCGCTCGCGCTCGCGGGGATCCAGTCGCTCCCGGTTCCGGGACGGCTGGCGCTCGGAGCCGGAGACCGCGAGCTCGAGCTCCACCAGGCCGACGGCCACACCGCGGACGGCACGGCGTACTTCATCCCGTGGCTCGCGACGCTGGTGTGCGGCGACTACCTGTCCCCCGTCGAGATCCCGTGGATCTCTCCGCAGGGATCGATCGACGCCTACCTGGCGACGCTCGAGCGGCTGCGGCCGCTGGCCGAGCGCGCCCAGACGATCGTCCCCGGCCACGGTCGTCCGCTGTCGAGCGGCGAGGCGTTGGCGCTGCTCGAGGAGGACGCCGACTACCTGCGCGCGCTGTCGACAGCCGGCGCCGGCGCGCCGCTGCCCCCCGGCCGGCGCACGGGCGCGCAGCGCCGCATCCACGCCGAGAACGTCGAGCGGGTGAAGGCGGCGCCCGAACGCTAGTCGCGCGCCATGCGGCGCCTGATCGCCAAGCCTCCGCCGCCGCCCAGCACGAGCACCAGCACCCCGCCGGCGACCAGCGCGATCCAGCCGTTCGTCCCGGCCCCGCCGGCGGCCGGGGATCCCACCGCAGACGCGGGCGGGTCGGGCGACGACGATGTCACCGGGTTCGCGGCCGGGCCCGAGTGACTACGGGCGCCCCGTGTGGCATGGGATCTCGCGCGCCCGGAGCCCGCACCACCCGTCGATCTCGATGTTGCACTGCTCGCGGTCGAGCTGCGTCCGGGGGTCACGCCCACTCCGAACAGCGGCGGATTCGCGGACCCCTTGGAACCGCCGCCGGCGCCCTCGCTCCGTGCCCCGACGACCGGGATCTGGTACTCCTTGCCGGCGGGCGACCCAGGGTCGACGTGAACGCCCGGCTGCAACGTCGGGCCCGAGGCAAGCGCCGTCTGCGGAGCCAGGATCGCAAGTGAAGCGGTTACTGCTGCGACAAGCGGCCGCATCCGCCCAGAGGGTACACCGGCCTCACGGTGGCGCGCATCAGTCCTACCGGCCATTTGCGAGGGCGCTGGCGGGGTTGGCCGCCAGCGAGGCGATCGCGGGGTCGTTGGGGTCGAGAGCGTGCGCTCGGGAGTAGAAGGCGCGGGCCGCGCGGAAGTCGCCCAGCCGCACCTCCAGGTCTCCGAGCAGCGTCCACGTGACGAAATCGTCGGGATCCTCGCGCGCCGCAGCCAGCAGCGTCGCGCGCGCTGCCGCGGCCTGGTCGAAGCGTGCCTGCCCGGCGGCCTTCACGTAGTACGCGTTCAGATTCGAGCCGTCGAGCCGCAGGACCCGGCCGGCGTCGACGATCGCGCTCGCCGGGTGCGCGGCCAGCTCGGTGCCGGCGTCATGGAGGTATATCCGCACGATCCCCGCCCGCATCAGGCTCGCGCCGCCGACGGTCAGCACGAACGCCGCCACGGCCGCGCCGGCCAGGCTGCGCCCGCGCCGGCGCGCTCCGGAGCGCGAGTCGGCAATCGCGCTCGGGGTCGAGCGCTGACGGCGTCCGGTGCCGAACTCACCGCCTCGGCACAGCACCGCCGCGGCCAGCAACGCGACCGCGGTCACGCCGGGGAGGAGGTGCATCCAGTCGCCACTGGCATCGACAAGCCACACCACTACGACGCCCGTCGCCGCGACCATCGTGGTCCGCACGGCCGGCGACGAGCGGGCGACGGCGCGGGTCCTGAACAGTCCGAGCGCCACGCCGCCGAGCCCGAGCACCAGCAGGAGCACGCCGATCACTCCGAGCTCCGACAGCGTCTGCAACTCGAGCGAGTGCGGGTTCTCGATCGACTCCTGCGTGCGCCGCTCGCGGTAGTAGGACTCGGCGTAGTTGCCGGCGCCGACGCCGGCCACAGGATGGGCGGTGAACACGTGCCAGGCGATACGCCAGTAGTCGTAGCGGTTCCCGCCACCGGACAGGAGGCGGGTCTCAGCGGCGCCGGGGGAAGCGCTCCCGGCATCGGACAGGTGCACGAATGCGTTCCACTGGTTGCGGACGGTGCGCTCGATCGACGAGCTTCGGACCACCGCGGCCGCGATCGGGACGGTGACGAGCAGGATTGCGAGCGCGGTCGCGGTCCGCTCGAGCAGCCCGGCGGCCCGGGCCCCCCGGCGCTCGATCGCGCCGGCGAGCCCGACGATGCCCGCCCAGATCACTCCCACGCCAGCCGCGGCAACCAGGATCGCGAGCGCGGCGTCATGCGCGGCCGACGTCAGGCCCGCCCCCGCCTGGCCGACCGAGTAGACGTTCAAGACCGATCCGCCTGCGGCGGCCACGCCGGCGGCGACGACGGCCAGAGCGAGCACGCGACGGCGCGCGCCGGGGATGACGAGCAACCCGAGGAGGATCGCGGCAAAGCTGGCGATCGCGGCGCCGCGCGACTGTGAGAGCAGCGCCAGGCAGGCGAACGCGACCGTCGCCGCGGCGCCCAGACCGGCGAGCATCGGCTCTTGCCGCTCAGCCAGCGCCAGCCCGAACCAGCACGCCATCGCGAACGCACAGCCCTCGCCGTTGATGTAGCCGAGAGGGGCGTTGAGGCGGCCGGCCACGAACAGCGCGGCTGGATCGGTGCCGAGCATCCGCACCAGCACGCTCGCTCCGACCACAGCGGCGCCGACGCCGGCGGCGGCGAGCAGCAACGTCGCGTGGCGGCGGGTCCGGACCAGCACGAGCGCGAGCATCAGCACGGCGGCGTAGGTGAGCCAGCGGTTCGACGCCACGGTCGCGTCGTCGACGGCGTGAGCCCAGCTCGTCGAGATCAGCGACCAGAGCCCTAGTCCGGCCACCCCTGCGAAGGCGAGCGCCACCGGCCAGGTGACACGCGGCGGCCGAGCGATCGCCGCGGTCGCTGCGGCCACCGTGAGGACCAGCCCGAGCGGGACCCACACGCCGGTGTCGTAGTACGACGAGAAGAACGGACTGATCCCGGCGCCGACGCCGAGGATCGCCAGCGCCGCCGCACCAGCACTGGCGGCCCACCGAGCGGACCGTGGTGAGCCGGCATCGACGGCCGCAGCCCCGGACGAGGTCCGGATGGCAGCGGCGTCGGGCAACGCCTCCTCGAGCCCGATGATCGCGACCGCCGCGCAGATCAGGTAGGCCAGCAGGATGTACACGAGGGTGACCGAGCTCTCGCGCGTGGCTACGATCACGATCGCACTGATCAGGGCCTGGACGCTGCCGAGCACGAGCGCGACCCGGCGCGCGGTGAGCACGCGATGCTGCGTACGGTGTGTGAGGTGATCCTGACCTCCGGTGAGGATCGAGATCCCGCGCCGCCGCCGCGAGATGATCACAAGGCACGTGTCGAGCGCCGGCAGGCCGACGAGCAGCAGGCCGGTCACGAGTCCGAGCACCGAGGGCTCCAGGCCCCGCGCCGTGCTCGCCACCAGGCTGGCAACCGCGAAACCCATCGGCAGGCTCCCGCCGTCGCCGAGGAAGATCCGCGCCGGCCGGGCCAGGTTGTAGGGCAGGAAGCCCAGGCACGCCCCGCACAGCGCGGCGCTCGCGGCCACCGCCCAGACGTCGCCGTTCAACCACCCCAGCGTGCAGATCCCGGCCGCCGCCACCAGCGCCATCGTGCTTGCGGCGCCGTCCATGTTGTCGAACAGGTTGAACGCGTTGACGACCGCCACCACCCATACGCCATTGACGGCCGCGTCGAGCGCTGCGCCAGCGCCGAGCTGCCAACCATGGCCAAGGGTCGAGAGCAGGGCGCCCAGCGCGAACTCGATCGCGACCCGCAGCTGCGGGGACAGCGTCCGGCGATCGTCGATCGTGCCGACCGCAAACATCACCGCGACCCCGCCGAGCAGGGCCAGCGTCCGCGCGGGCGCCGGGGGGACGGCCAGCACCAGCGCCACCGCGAATGCGGCCATCACCGCCGCCCCACCGAGATAGGGCGTCGGGGAGCGGTGACCCTTGTAGCCGGCTGGGACGTCGTAGAACGCCAGCCGGCGCGCCACCAGCACGGCTATCGGCGTCGTCGTGTAGGAGAGCGCTGCGCCCAGCGCGAGCGCAACGATCAGGCGTCCCAAGAGCGGTAGGTCCACCGCGACGGAACGATAAGCGAAGTCGGTTCGGCCTAGAGCCGGTCCACGCGGCGCCAGCCACCTGCGGAGCTGGCCTGTCGCGGGTGGCTATGAGAAGACTTCACCAGTTATGGCACGGTTTCGTGAAGGCGCACGATGATCGTGCAGACCGGCACGGGCAGTGCGACATGCCACCACCAGCGTGAGTTATCCTGGCGCGCGATCGTGAAGGTTCTTGTCACCGGGGGGGCCGGATTCATCGGCTCCCACTTGGCCATCCAGCTTCTGGAACTGGGATTCGCCGTCAGGGTCCTCGACAATTTCGCCACGGGCAGGCGCTCGAACGTGCACGCGCTCGGTCCGGAGGTGGAGTTGATCGAGGGCGATATCCAGAGCTACGAGCGGGTCACGAAGGCAATCACCGGATGTGAGGTCGTGTTCCACCAAGCCGCGCTTCCGTCCGTACCGCGTTCCGTCCAGGATCCACTCACCAGCAACGCGACCAATGTGATCGGAACGCTCAATGTGCTGCTCGCCGCGCGTGATCACGAAGTGCGACGGGTGATCTACGCATCGTCGTCGTCGGTCTACGGGGCGAAGGGCGAACCATCGAAATCCGAACACCATCCGTGCGTTCCGATCTCCCCCTATGCGACCGCGAAGCTCGCCGGAGAGAACTATGCGCGGAGCTTCCACGACGTGTACGGCCTGGAGACGGTCGCGTTGCGATACTTCAACGTGTTCGGTCCACGGCAGGATCCGACCTCGCAGTACTCCGCGGTGATTCCTAACTTCATCACCGCCCTCCTCGAAGAACGGCCGCCGGTGATATTCGGCGACGGCGAGCAGTCGAGGGACTTCACTTTCGTGGCGAACGTCGTGCAGGCAAACATCCTGGCGATGGACGCCCCGGGCATCGCCGGTAACGCGTACAACGTCGCCTGCGGCGAGAGCGTGACGCTCAACCGTTTGGTGACAGAGTTGCGCGACCTGCTCGGCTGCGACGTCGAGCCGGTGCACGCCGCTTCCCGCGCCGGCGACATCCGTCACTCGCTCGCCGACCTCTCCCGCGCCGGCCTGGACCTGGGATACGAGCCGGCGGTTCGGTTGCGAGAAGGCCTTCAACGGACGATCGACTACCTCCGCACCGAACGCCGCCTCAGCGAACCGACCATTGGTGCGATGTGAGCGATGAGGGCGCCCCGGCCGAGCCGCTTCGCATCATCCGCATCATCGCCCGGCTGAACATCGGCGGACCCGCGATCCAGGCGATCACGCTCACCAAGCGATTGGAGGAGCGCGGGTATCGGACCATGCTCATCCGCGGCCGCGAGGAGCCGACCGAGGGAAACATGGACGATCTCGCACGAGCGCTCGGCGTCAAACCGGTGCTGGTGTCGTCACTCAGGCGCAATACGGGCTGGCGCGACGTTCCGGCCCTGATCGCTCTGATTCGGTTGATCGTTCGGGAGCGGCCGCACATCGTCCACACGCACACGGCAAAGGCCGGCACGCTGGGCCGGCTCGCCGCCCTGGCCGCGTCGATTGTCATGCGCCGCCGACCGGTGCTGGTCCACACGTTCCACGGCCATTCGCTGACCGGCTACTTCTCGCCTCGACGAGCGGCGGTCTTCCGTCAAATCGAGCGCTGGTTGGCCCGCCGGACCGATTGCCTGATTGCCGTCAGCAGGGAGGTACGCGACGACCTGGTCGCACTCGGGGTCGCGCCCGCCTCGAAGTTCTCGGTTGTGCCGCTTGGCTTCGAGCTCTCGCCGTTCGCCGTCAGGGGTTCGTCACGCGAGCGCCTCCGCCAGGCTGTCCGTGGCGAGCTCGGGATCCCGCCGGACGCACCGTTGATCACAATCGTGGCCCGGCTGGTGCCGATCAAGCGGGTCGATCGCTTTCTGCGGATGGCGAGCGGCCTGCGCACAGTCCCGGAGGCGCGCTTCCTGATCGTCGGGGACGGCGAGCTTCGCGAGTCGCTGCAGAGCACTCCCGAGGCCGAGGCGCTTGGCGAGCGCCTGGTCTGGGCGGGGTTCCGCCGAGACATGCCCGGCATCTACTTTGCCAGCGACTTGGTAGTCCAGACCTCGGACAACGAAGGAACGCCCGTCGCCCTGATCGAGGCCCAAGCCGCGGGGGTACCGGTCGTGAGCACGAGAGTTGGTGGGACCGCCAGCGTGGTCCCTCCTGGGCAGCTCGTGTCGCCCGACGATGTCGCCGACCTGATCGCGCTTGCCAGCGACTCTCTCGCCCGGAGTGACGCCGGCAATCTCGCAGAATCAGCCGGCGCTCAGATGTCCGAGCGGTTCGACATCGCGCGGCTCGTCGAGGACATCGTCGATCTTTACGGCCGACAGTCTCTGCGGCCCCGATCGGCCTGGATACGCAACCCCTCGGCGTCGCCCACGACATAGGCTCGCGTGATGTGTGGCATCGCGGGGATCCTGGCCAGCTCCGACGGGGTCGAGGCCGTACGCGACCGGGTGAGGGAGATGGCCGCGTGCCTGGAACACCGCGGACCCGACGCCGCCGGCAGTGAGACCGGCCCCGGCTGGGCGCTCGCAATGCGCCGGCTTGCTGTTCAGGACACCAGCGCCGCCGGCACGCAGCCGATGCGCTTTGCGCACCTGACGCTGGTGCTCAACGGCGAGATCTACAACTTTCCCGAGCTCCGCGCCGAGCTGGAGAGTCACGGCTACACGTTCCGGTCGCGCTCGGATACCGAGGTCGCGCTCGCCGCGCTTCACCGCTGGGGCACCGGTGCGCTCCCGCGCTTCAACGGCATGTTCGCGCTCGCCCTGGTCGACGAGCGCCGGCGGACGGCCCTGCTGGCACGCGACCGGTTCGGGAAGAAGCCGCTGTTCGTGGCTCGGCTCGCCGCCGGTGTTCACTTCGCGAGCGAGCTGAAGTCGCTGCTACGAGTCGCCCGCGCGGAGCTGTCGCTCTCCCCGGCCGCGCTGATCTCGTACTTCCGCTTCCAGTACGTGCCGGCGCCTCAGTCGATCTTCCACGAGGTCGAGAAGCTGCCCCCGGCATCGTGGGTCGAGGTCGACCTCGACTCCGGAGCCGTGACCGCGCCGGTCTCGTTCTGGAGCCTCCCGGAGCCGCCGCCGGACGCGGTCGAGGCGACGCCGGCGGAACTGCTCGAGGCGATCCGCGTCGCGGTCCGTCGGCGCCTGGTCGCTGACGTGCCGGTGGGCGCGTTCCTGTCGGGCGGGATCGACTCGAGCATGGTCGTCGCCGGCATGCGAGCCGCCGGGGCGGACGTGCGCACGTTCTCGATCGGCTTCGCGGACCCGCGCTTCGACGAGTCGCGCTACGCCCAGGCGGTGGCGGAGCATCTCAGCACCCGGCACACCCACCGGAGGCTTGAGTGGCGCGACGCGATGGCGCTGGTGCCGTCGTTTGCCGCCAGCTACGACGAGCCGTTCGCCGACTCCTCGGCGCTGCCCACGCTCGCGGTGTCGCGCCTCGCTCGCGAGCACGTGACGGTCGCGCTCTCGGGCGACGGCGGCGACGAGCTGTTCGGCGGCTACCTGCGTTACCGCGTCCAGCGTTCCGCGCGCCTCGCCGCGCTGACACCGCAACCGGTCGCGCGCGGCCTGCGCAGCGTCCCGGGCGGAGGCCATCTCGCCCGCGGCACGCGACTGTTCGGATCGCTCGCGTCCAGCGGCGGCGAGCGTGCGGTCTATCGCGAGCTCGTCTCCGTCTGGCGCTCGCCCGAGCTACGCCGGCTGATGCCCGGCGCCCACGAGGTCGACGGATTCTGTGCCGGGTTCGAGGGCTCCGGGCGTGGGCGTACCGAACGGATGATGCGCTGCGATGCGCGAACGTACCTGATCGACGACATCCTGCAAAAGGTTGATCGGGCGTCAATGTCGGTCGGGCTCGAGGCGCGCAACCCGCTGCTGGACCCCGAAGTGGTCGAGCTCGCCCTGCGTTCGGTCGGTCCCGCCGAGGCAGATCCGGGCGCCAAGCCGCTGCTGCGCGACGCGCTCCGGCTCGAGCTCCCGGATGAGCTGGTCGACCGGCCGAAGATGGGTTTCGGCGTGCCCGTCGGCGAGTGGATGAAAGACGGCCTGCGCCCGCTGGTCGAGGATCTCGTGCTGGGTCGCGAGGACCCGGAATACGACGCCGCGACGGCGCGCGGCGTCGTCGAAGCGCACCTGTCCGGCCGCCGTGACGCAGCGCATCAGGTCTGGGCGCTGCTGGTGTTCGAGCTGTGGCGTGAAAGGTGGCTGCGCTGAGGCCGGAGGTCCTGTTCTTCGTTCCCTACGCCGGCCCGCTCGTGGCCGCGCGGGCCGGGATCGGCGTCACGGCGTCGACCGGCGGCGCCGAGACGCAGCTGTTCCTGATCGCGCAGGCACTGCGACGGCGCGGCCACCGCATCGCCTTGGCGCTCGCCGACGTGCCGGTGGAACTGCCGGACGTCGTCGACGGGATCGACGTCGTCCGGCTGCCCCCGTTCGGGCCGGGCGCGCGCCGGTTCCTGCGCTTCGCGCTCGCCGCCGTGCGTGACGTCGACGCCGACGTGATTGTGCAGCGAGCGGCCGGCTCGTTCACCGGGCTCGTCGGGGTGCCGGCGCGGATGCGCCGCCGGCGGTTCGTCTACTCGACCGCCTCCGACCTCGACTTCGACCCGGACCTGCTCAGCGACGGCATCATCGCGCCACGCCTGTTCCGGCTGGGCGTCCGCTGCGCAAACGCGATCGTCGTGCAGACCGACGCCCAGGCCAAGCTGAGCCGTACGCGGTGGCGACGCCCGTGCACGGTGATTCGCTCGGTCGCCGAGCCAGCTCCGCTGCGTGCGGCCGAGCCCGAGGCGTTCCTGTGGATCGGGCGCATCAACGCGAACAAACGGCCGCAGGCCGTCGTCGAGCTGGCCGCGCGGTTGCCGCAGGCCCGCTTCCGAATGGTGATCGCCGGCTCGCGCCCCGAGGAGACGCTCGAGCGCAACTTGCGCGAGCGGGCCGCCACGCTCGCGAACCTCGAGCTGCTCGGTCCCCAAAGCCGCGACGCGCTCGCGCCCCTGCTCGGCCGTGCGGTCGCGATCCTCAGCACCTCGCACGCCGAGGGCATGCCCAACGTGCTGCTCGAGGGCTGGGCTCGCGGCGTCCCCGCGCTCGTTCTCTCCCATGACCCGGACGGGCTTATCCGCCGCCGAAAGCTCGGCTGGTCTGCGGAGGACTCGCCCGATCGACTCGCCGAGTTGGCCGCGACGGCATGGGACACGCGGAACGACCAGGCGGAGCTGTCAGCGCGGTGCCGCGCGTACGTTGCATCAGAGCATGCGCCGGACCGGATCGCGGCGCGCTGGGAGGACGTGCTCGCGCTCAGCGCGCCAGGCGGATGATCATTCGCGAAAGCGGCCCGCGCAGCCGCGTCGGGATGTCCAACCGGGCGACGAGCTCGGCGTCGCCGGCATCGAACGGCGGACGCAGGGCGAGCACGAGCGCCGCGCCGGCCGCGGCGCACACAAGGCCGAGCGGCGGGCTCCCAAGCGTCGTGGGCACGATCCCGGCGACCAGCGGCGCCCATAGCACGGGACTGAGCGCCGGTCCGACTCCGAGGTCGCGGCGGGCCACGGTGATGTAGCCGCCGGCGGTAAGCGCGATCGCGGCTGTGGTGGCTAGCGCAGGCCCGTCGCCGGCCATCCCGACCCAACCGACCAGAATCAGGTCGCCGATCACGTTGACGGCCACCGCGCCCGTGCTGATCGCCGCCGTCGCTCCCGTGCGCTCGTGAAGCATCAGGATCGGTGCAACGCAGCTCGCGGTCGAGAGCAGCACCGCGGCCGCGACGAGGATCGCAAACGGCTCCGCGGCGCCCTCGAACCCGGCGCCGAAGACGACCGGGATGAGAAGCGCGCCGATCGGCGCCAGAAGCCCGCCGATCGCGCAGGCGAGGAGGATCGCGCTCGGAAGCAGCCGCTCGAAGTAACGCACGATCAGCTCCGATCGCCCGCCGACGCGCAACGACACCAACAGCGGGATCAGCACGACGGTCAGCGAGGCGGCGAGCGACGCGAGCGTCGCGTAGCCCGAGTAGGCGAGCGCGTACGTGCCGACCTGGGCGGCCGGCCGGAAGGCGCGCAGCACCACGAGGTCGATCGAGCTCATCACGTACTGGCTGGCCGAGAACGCCACCAGTGGGAGCGAGAACACCAGTACGCGCCGCACCTGTGCATGCTCCAGGCGCGGGGGCAGGAGCCCGTGGCCACGGAGCGCCCCGACCAGGGCGACTGTGAGCACTAGCGCGACCGCGAGCATCAGCCACGCGACGGACTGTGGCGGGCGCCGGGCGCCGTCGGCCGCCGCCACCAGCGTCACCAATCCGACGAGCAGCATGGCCTGCCGCGCCGTGCCGGCGCGGGCGCCCGCGCGCATCCGGCCGAACGCCTCGAGCGCGACGATCATCTGATCGCAGGCAACCCCGAGCGTCCCGATCGCGAGCGTCATCCAGACGAACGGCCACTTGAACTCGTGCGGAAGGAGGCCGGCGGCCTGGAGCCCAACGAACACGGCGGTCGCGGCGATCAGGATCGGAATCGTGATGACCACGCGAGCCCACACCACGCCGCGCATGCCGGCCGTGCGCTCGAGCTCCTCACGTCCGTATCGCGACACGGCCGCGCTCGTCCAGCCCGAGCCCGCGACCAGCATCAGCGTCGCCCCGACGCCCATATACGCGATCACCGCGTAGCTCGCCGGCGCGAGCAGGTGGGTGGTCGCGATCGACCCGGCGACGCTGAGCACCGCTACGGCCAGACGCGCGCCCCCGACCGACGAGAGATCGCCGACGACCGTCGCGAGCCCGCGGACCGGACGGCCGGTGCGAACCTCAGTCGACACGGGAGAACACGAACTGGTTGCAGCCGAGCCCGCCGCCGCACGTGACCAGGCGCTCCAGCGTGAACCCGCGGGCATGCAGACGATTGAAGACGGCCTCCGGCGCGGCGACCTCGAACGGGTAGCCGCCGACCCAGTCGACCAGATCGTGCCAGCGGCTCATGCCGCGGCGCGTCTTGTACTCCGTCCAGCCGCGAACATAGTCCAGCGGGCGCCCATGCACGCTCAGCCACACGGCCGAGAGTGCCTCGCGCGGAGCCATCACGAGCACGACGTAGGGCGGGCGCACCGGCTCGGGGAGCTCGTTGTAGCGCCGCTTGACCCGCCGCCACAGACGGCTGCGCCGGCCCTGGTCGTTGTAGATCGAGATGAACAGCAGCCCGCCTGCGGCGACCAGTCGGGCGACGTTGTCGATCGCCGTCCACATGTCGCCGGTGTGGTGCAGCACTCCCCACGAGTAGACGACATCGAACGTCCCGAGCGAATCGAGATAGCCGGCGTCGAGCGCGCTGCCGCGCTCGATCGTCCACTCCGCGCCGTCGGGTGCGTAGCGGCGACGCAGCTCCCGGGTGCAGGCCACGCTGCTCGGGTCGTAGTCGAACGAGTGCACGCGCGCGGCGCCGAGACGCGCCGCGGCGAGCGAGAACAGCCCCGAGCCAGAGCCGACGTCGACGAACGTCAGCCCGGTGAGCCGGTCGCGGCCGAGCATCGCACGCAGCGACGCCTGCGCCTCGGCGATCCGCTGGTCGTCGACCACCCGCAAGAAGCGCGCCCAGTTCTCGCCGAACTCGAACCGCTCGCCGGCGGCGACCTGGCCGGAGAAGCCCGCGGCGGCCGTCACCGCGTCCCCAACTCCGCGTAGAGGTCCCCGTACGCGCGGTGACAGGCGGCGGGGGTGAAGCGCTCGGCGGCGGCACGAGCAGCGGTGGAGGCACGAGCGAGCGCGGCGGGATCGTCGAGCCAGTCGAGTACGTGCGCGGCGAGCGCCACGTCATCGCCAACCGGAGCGAGGCGCACGGCTTCGCCGTCGATCTCGGCCATGCCGCCGACATTGGTGGCAACGACCGGCAATCCCGCTGCGAGTGCCTCGACAACCGCACGTGAGAACCCCTCGGCGCGCGAACTCAGCAGGAACATGCGCGCGCCGTACAGATCCGACGCGGGATTGGCTTCGCCGCGGAAGCGGACGGCGCCGTCAAGCCGCAGCGCGCGCGCCAGCGCCTCGAGCGCGCCCCGCTCGGGTCCGTCGCCCACGATCGTGAGCGTCGCTCCGGGCCGCGCGGCGACCACGCGGCGCCAGGCACGGAGCGCGGTCGCGTGGTCCTTGATCGGGTGCAGCCGTCCGACCGACACGGCCGTCGCCGCCCGCGCCGGCTCCACCGCCGCAGGCGCAACGACGCCGGGTGCGATCACGCGAAACGTGCGCGCGCGACGCGGCACGCGCGCCGCCGCCGCATCGCGGACCGCGGCGGAGTTGCCGGTCGGGACGTCCTCCACGCGCGCGACGAAGCGCTCGAGCGCGACCTTCACGCGCGGCCGCGGATGCCGCCCGACATTTCGCTCGCTCGTTACGAGCCGAGCAGACGGCAGCGTGCACGCGAGCAGCGCACCGAGCACGTTCCCCTGCAGCAGCCAGCCATGGAGGATGTGCGGCCGCCAGCGGACGATCGCCGGCAGCGCGGCGACCGCCCCGCCGCGACCCCCGAGCACGCTACCGCTAGGAAAGCCGATTACACGACCGGGCCGCACGAACGCGACGCGCTGTTCGACGTGCGCGAGCTGCGGGCTGCGCAGGAGATCGAGAACCGTCCGCTCGGTGCCGCCGAGCGCACGGGCGTGCGGCAGCAGGTGCAGGACGCGCAGACGGTCGCTCATGCCGGGCGCGCGTCGACGTAACGGCGCGCGCGCCTTCGCGCTGCGGCCAGTCGCGGCTCGAGCCGCGGCCGCGCGAGATGGATGGTGGCGTAGGCGAGGATCGCGGCGCTGACCGGCAGCACCGGCCACCAGACGGCGCCGGCGGCGAAGTCGTCGATATTGATCCGGCCGGCGACGAACAGCGCCGGTAGCGAGACGAGCAACGGCACGAGCGCGAGCGCCCGCAGGCGCGGCAAGATCAATACGTAGGCGACACCGATCAGCGCGAACGCGAACGCGATGTCACTGAGTGGCGAGCCGCCGGCGCCAAACGCCGATACCGCCCGCTGACCGCCGGTGAGCGTACTGCCGGCGACCTGCCCCAGCGAGTGATCGCCGAACACGTAGCCGCCGAGCGTCACCGGCTGGCCGGTCGCAGCCGGGTTGCTCTGGAGGTCGGCGGCCGACGGCGCGCCATGGCCACCCCCCGAGAACTCGGCATTACGCGCGGCGACGGCGCGGGCGTCGACATCGGCGAACAAACGGCCGTTGTTCTGCGCCGCAGTGCTCACGATGTGCGGACCGACCAGGATCAGCGCGACCAACGCGCCGGCGCCGAGCGCGCGCCAGCGGGAGCCGCGCTCTCCGTACACCAGCACGACGATCGGCAGCGCGACGACAGCGCCTGCAAGCCACAGAGGCTCGGCCAGAACCGCGAGCGAGAGTCCCGCGGCCAGCAACGCGACGGCCACTGGCGTGGCCTTCCCCAGGCACGCGTGCAGGCCGTAAAGCAGAAGCGTGCCCGCGAGCACCAGCACCGGCAGCGCGCTGCCTTCGACCGCGGCGTCGCGCAACGGCGACGCCGCGAGCGTGATCAACGCAGCCGCGATGGCCCCAATCCGTCCTGCGGCCCGGTGGCCGAGCGCGTATACGGCGGCGACCGCGAGCAGCGCCGCCAACAGCGCGGACGAGCGCGCGCTCACCGTGGCGTTGCCGACGATCGGCACGAACGCGTGGTAGAGCTGGGTCGCGAGCGACGAGACGCCATTCCACGATCCCCACAGCAGACCGTCGTGGAACCCGAACCAGCTCGCCGAGAGGGCATCGTTCCAGGTTGCCATCGAGGCGACCGGGAGCGGGTCGAGGCTCGCGGGCGGGATGTGCGGCCACACCAGCGCAGCGAACGCCGCGAGTGCTAGCGGCAGGGGCCAGTGACGTCGCAGACGACCGAACACGGCGAGCAGCGCGGAGGTGACCAGCAGCACCAGCAGCGTAACCGGCCATGTCGAGGCGGTCGCGATGGCCGTGTGGGGCGCCAGCACGGGCGCGACGCCGTCGAGGAACAGCACGGGCTCCGCGAGATGGTTGACGCTCGTGACCTCGAGCAGAGCAGGGCCTCCACGCGCCAGGTCGGTCACGTCGAACGTGTTGCCGACCAATACCCCCGTATAGCCGAGCGAACGCCGGGACCCGTCGGCGGCGACCAGGGCGACGTTGGTCTGGACCGCGCTCGAGCCGTAGACCCACAGGCGGAGGAGCGTCCTGGCTTGCGCGCGGGTCGGAAGATCGACCGGCACCGTGACATGCGCGACCCCGTACGGCTTGACGAGAAAGCCATAGCGGTTCTCCTGGATCGCCCCACGTGCCTGCTGCTCGCCCGCCGGCGCGCTCGTGCCCAGCTTCACCGCGTTCATTTGGACGAGCGGCCCGGTCGCGCGGATTCCGGGGCCGACGAAGATCGCCGTCACGATCGCCGCACCCGCCAGCGCGATGGCCACAACCGTCGAGCGCTCCCAGGCTGATGGGAGTATGAGGCCCGCCCATCGCCGCCGTACTGACCCTAGCGCCGGGTAGTCAGCCATCGGGCCCGAAGGGTAGCGACCACCCTGACCTCTCGCGGCACACATCAGCGGCGGCGGGACGCAAACGTCACACCGAGCCGCTGCGCACGCGCCAAGATGATCGGCACCAGCTTGAGGCTGTATGCCCCCGAGTAATGGATCCCGTCGTAACGCACGACCGTGCCGTCGATCACCGCCGGACATTGGCCGCGGTCCGGGCAGACGACGTCGGCGATCGGCACCACGGTGACCCCGCGAACCCCCACGGCGGCTGCGCGGACGGTGCTGGTCAGCTCCTCTGTCGCTGGATCTCGCACGCTGTAGCTCGGGCTGTCGCAGATCGAGGTCGCCAGCTCGTGCAGCGCGCAGTCGACCGGCGTGCCCGGCGGCGGCGTCGGCACGAACAGGACCCGCGCACCATCGCTCGTCAGGCGCCGCAGCAGCGATCGCAACGCGGTCTCGATCGGCTTGTCGCGGCGGGGGTCGGTCGGCGCGAGCGCCGTCCCGCCACGGGTCACGAGCGTGGCCACCGGCCACCGATCGGTGAGCACCCACACGTCGGGCCGATATCTTGCCTGCACCTGGGCGACGATCTGCGGGATATCGGCGACGCATCGCCTCGCCCTCGCCACGTCTTGCGGCGTGTCGAACTCCACGAACAACAGTGGCAGGATGGAGCATCCTCCCTGGGCCGCCTCGATGTACGTCCACCCTGCTCGCGCGGCCGCTGCGCGCATCCCCGGGTAGAGCGCCTGCGAGGTCGAGTCGCCGATCGACGCGACGACCGGCGCGCCCGGCGGAGCGATCCGGCGCGGGCACCAGTTGTAGGGCCCGTCCACGAACTGCTCCTGCGGGCACGCCAGCGGCGTGAGCGGCGTGAGCTGCGCGGTCAGCGAGGCCGAGCCGAGCGTTGTCAGGTGTACGGTCGCAACGGCGACCGCGGCGATTGCGATCGGCAACGCCACGGCCAGTCGCCGGCGCGAGAGCCCCAGACCGGGTAGACGGCCGGCCCGGATCGGTCGTTCGACCACGTAGTACGACGTCGCCGCCGCCGCGAACATCAGGGCGAGTTCCGCGAGCTTGCGAAGGCGCCCATCGGTCGGGAGCGATCCCGACATCCAGACGAGCACGGGCCAGTACCACAGGTAGAGGCCGTACGAGATCCGGCCGATCCAGCGCGCCGGCCGGATCGACAGCACGGCCGCCAGCGGACCGCGCGGCGTTGCCTCGAGAACGAACAGCGCGAGCGCGATGAGCAGCGCGAAGGCCAGCGCCCCGCCGCGGTAGTAGACCGTGCCGTGATCGGTGACCAGCGCGAACGCAGCGAGCGTGGCGATCGCGACCGGCGCCCAGGCCCACCTCGCGAGGGCGCGGCCGTGGACGGCGGTCAGCCAGTCGGGGCGCCGCTGCACGAGCAGCGCCAGCCCCGCGCCGGCCAGCAGCGAGCTCGCGCGCGCATCGGTCCCGAAATACACGCGGCTCAGGTCGGTGGGCGTGTAGAGCAGTGCCATCGCGATCGCCGACGCCACCGCCCCCGCCACGATCACGCCCATCAGCAGACGGGGACCCCGCCCCAGCCGGTAGACGCCGAACAGCACCAGCGGCCACACGATGTAGAACTGCTCCTCGATCGCGAGCGTCCACGTGTGGCGCACCGGCGAAGCGCCCAGGAAGGTCGCGAAGTACGACTGGTCGGTGTCGATGAAGTGCCAGTTCGCGTAGTAGAAGAGCGTCGAGAGCAGGTCGGACCGGCGCAGCGCCCACGTGCCCACCTCCTCATAGCGGGAGACCTCGAACGCGCAGACGAGCACGAGCAGCAGCACTGCAGGCAGCAACCGTCGCGCGCGCCGCGCCCAGAACTCGGCCAGGCGGATCCGGCCCACGGCCAGCAACTCGCGCAGCAGGATCGACGTGATTAGGTAGCCGGAGAGGACGAAGAACACATCCACACCGAGGAACCCGCCCGGCACGCGCGCCGACATGTGATAGCCGATGACCGCCAGGACGGCGACAGCACGCACCCCGTCGAGCGCAGGACGGTAGCCAGCCGGCGGGGAGGCCGACCGGGCGCGGGCGGGACGGCCATCCGGCCCGCGCACGCGCGGCGCCGGGCGCCACTGCTCCGGAAGGTGCGGGGCGGTGCGCAGCCGCACGGGGATGAGCCGCGTGAGCTTGCCCAGCGGCGCGTGGACCGTAGGGAGCTCGGGCAGCGGCGGCGCGGCCCGCGGGATGGTCGGAACGCGGAGGGCAGACAGCGGGGTCGCCGACGGTGCAGTGCGCCCGAGGTCGGGCAGCGGGATCGATGGCAGCGCGCGTGCCGTCGGCGCGAGCTGTCGAATCGGCGCCGTACGCAGCTGTGCAAGCGCGGGCGGCGCGAGCGGTGGTGCGGCGCGTCGAAGCCCCCGCCAAACATCATGCCAATCGACCGACGTGCGAAGCGCGGCACGCGACCGCACCGCGGG
>Ga0335078_10001942_pt1 | contig 31246 bp, 22 predicted proteins | sample Lox_Sample_32_FD_206711 | JGI IMG/M metagenome (GOLD analysis project Ga0335078, IMG submission 206711) | Soil microbial communities from Loxahatchee National Wildlife Refuge, Florida, United States - Lox_Sample_3.2 | ecosystem: Environmental > Terrestrial > Soil > Wetlands | place: USA... | reverse complement strand
GGAAATCGGCTGAAGGTCCTTGCACGCGGGGCCCTTCGGCAGGACGCGCTGGTCATCCGCCCACACGAATTCAGTGGGCGGCAGCGTTTGGATACCGTACAGCAAGTCCTTGCTGTACGCACGCAATACCGTGCCGGTGTATTCCGACATGCACCCCGGCCCGTGGAGGATAGTGCCTTCAAAATTCCAGTTCTGTGGAACTTGCCCGGTATAGGCCGCCATATTGAACATGGGATCAATGATCTGGACGGTTTTCATGGGGCCGAGACCATCCGGCGCCGGCGCGGCAGCATTGGTTGAAGGAGCTGACTCGGTTTTCCCAACTCCAGCGGAGGGCGCGGCTCCAGCCGCCACATTCATGGCACCTGCCGGGCCGGAAAAAGAGTTGCACCCGGCGATATCTATTACGCCAGCTGCGAGCAGAATCGTCAGTACTACTTTGATTTTCATGAATCCCTCCAGAGAAACTCAGCGCCAAACTGGTGCGGGAGAAACGGCCTGACGGCACCATATATCAGATAACAGAGCGAGCAGCAATGAAATGCTGAATTGCGCGAGTCGGAGGCAGGGCGCTTCCTGCTATTCGTGGCGGAGCGCGATCATGGGATCCACCTTCATCGCGCGCATGGCGGGAATGTAACACGCAATCAGCGTGACGATCACGAGGACGCCCGCAACGCACGCAAACGTAAAAGGATCACTCGCGCTCACGGAATAAAGCAGGCCGGAAAGCAATCTCGAAAGCGCCAGCGCGGCGAGCAATCCAATTGCGACGCCGAGCAAGGCAAGTTTTGCTCCCAGCGCAAGCACCATTTGCAAAATATCCTGACGTTGCGCGCCGAGCGCCATGCGAATGCCGAATTCCTGCGTGCGCAGCGCGACCGTATAGGCCGTTACACCGTAAATGCCGATGGCGGCCAGCAGCAGCGCCAGCGCGCCGAATATTTCCAGCAGTACAAGCGTGACGTGTTGAGTGGAAACGGAGTCATTCACAAGCCTTTGCATCGTCGCCACTCCGGTCACGGCCTGATCTTTATCCACGGCGGCGATGACCAGCCGCGCCGCGGATGCGAGGCTTGTGGGATTCACGGAAGAGCGCATCACCAGATGCGCGCTGCTCGAATCATCCTGACGAAACGGCATGTAAATTTCATACCGGGGTGGATTCGCGAGGCCGTACATCTTCGTGTCGGCCACAACGCCGACAATCGTGATGAAATTCCCGGCCTCGCCGCGACCGAATTTGAAACGCCGGCCGACTGCGTTTCCATTCGGGAAAAAAGTTTGCGCCATTTTCTGATTGATGAGCGCGACGAGCGGCGCTTTCTCGTTGTCGTTTTCGGTGAAATCCCGGCCGCTGAGCAGGGGTTGGCCCATAGCCTTCAGATAGCCGGGGCTGATGGAATGGCGATCCGGATGCGGAAAATGTCCCGGCTGTGGAAGCGGCAGATCCGCAAAGTGCATGTCGCTGCGACCGTGTTCATCGGTGAACGGCAAGTGATTGCCGATGGCCGCGGATTCCACACCAGGCAGCGCACGGACGCGGTCGAGAGTTTGTTGCCAAAAAGAGATGACAGCTTCATCTTTTGCGTACCGCGAAGAGCTCAAATTGATGCTCATAGAAAGCATTCGATCAGGTAGAAAGCCCGGGCTGACCTGGAATAACCGGTAAAGACTTTTCAGCATTAGGCCCGCACCGACCAGAAGTACGAGCGCAAGCGCCGTTTCAACCACGGCGAGCGAACCGCGCAAGCGATTCTGTTTTCGACTCGTGCTCCCGCCGCGGCCGCCCTCTTTCAAAGCCTCCTGCACATCCGGACGCGTGGCCGCCAGCGCAGGGACAAGTCCGAAAGCAATGGCCGCGAAAATGATCAGCGCCGCGGCGAAAAAAAACACACCAGGATCCATGCGAATGTCCATGCCCATCAGGGAGTCGGCGGGGATCAGTCGGCGCAATCCGGCCAGGCTCATGATTCCGAGCAGCATGCCGAGGCCGCCGCCGAAGATGGCAAGCAGCAAACTTTCGGTGAGCATCTGGCGAATCACGCGAGCGCGGCTGGCGCCAAGCGCCAACCGAAGGGCGACTTCCTTGGCGCGTTCCGCGCCGCGGACGAGATAAAGATTCGCGACGTTTGCGCAGGCGATCAGAAGGACGAAGAGGACGGCGCCGAAAAGCACAAGGATCGCAGGACGGGTATCGCTGACGAAAGCATCGCGAATCGTGCTGAGCGCAATACCGAAATTCAGGTTCGCGTCCGGGTACTGACGCGAAAGATTCGCAGTGATGCCGCGCATTTCTGCTCGAGCCCGCGAAAAAGTTGCGCCGGGCGCAAGACGCGCGATGACCTCCAAATCGCCGCGTGAGCCGCGATCCATCAAGTCGCCGTCAATCCAAACTCCGATCGGGGTTATCACGTCGGCTTGGTCCAGAAAAAAGAAGGAGGGCGGAAGGACGCCGACGATGGTGAAGCTCCTGCCATCAAGCTGAATCGGCTTTCCGAGCACGTTCTGGTCGCCCGCAAAATGTGACTGCCACATCTTGTAGGAGATGAGCGCGACCGGCGCGGTTCCCTTTTTTTCTTCGTCAGGCAAGATATCGCGCCCGAGAATTGGGTTCACACCGAGCAGGGAAAGAAAATTCGGAGAGACGCCGAGGCCGCCGATGTTTTCCGGCTGATCGGTGCCGGAAAGATTGAAAGAGCGGGTATTGGCGGCCGCCATTTGAGAAAAGGTCTTGGTTTGTTGACGCCAGTCGAGAAAATTTGGGTATGAATCGGAAATCACGCCGACGGCCGGATTGGTCTCATGAATCACAATCACGCTCCGGGCGTCGCTATACGGCAGCGGCCGAAGCAGGACCGAATTCACCACGCTGAAGATCGCCGTCGTCGCGCCCATGCCGAGCGCCAGCGTCAGTACGGCCGCGGCGGTGAATCCAGGCTTTTTGCGCAGCATGCGCAGGCCGAATTTCAAGTCCTGCCACAGAATGTCCAAAAAGCCCAGGCTGTTCATGTGGTAGATGTCCTCACGGATCAGAGTCGTGTTACCGAGCTTGCGCTGCGCCGCGAAGCGGGCTTCATCTGCCGGCACTCCACGCGAGGCGTTTTCGTCGGCTTCGATTTGCAGATGTGCTTCGAGCTCGCGAGCGCGCTCTTCATTCCATTTTTCGCGGCGAAAAAATCGTTTCCAGCTCATGGCGTTACTCCGGCTGTTCGGTCGCGGGCTTCAACACGCGATCGATCGCATGCACAAGTTGAGCCCAGCGGCTGCTCTGGTGTGCGAGTTGCTTGCGGCCCTTCGGCGTCAGGCGGTAGTAGCGCGCCTTGCGATTATTCTCGGATGTGCCCCAGAACGATGCGATCCAGCCGCGGTCTTCCAGCCGATGCAGCGCGGGATATAGCGACCCATGTTCGACTTGCAGCACTTCGTCCGAGCGGCGCTCGATGACGTGCGCGATCGTGTGTCCATGCGCCGCACCCAAAATCAGCGTTCGCAGAATCAGCAAATCTAATGTGCCTTGCAGTACTTCGCCTTGCAGGGGAGCCGCTCCGCGTTTTGGCATGGCAAACTGAATTCCTTTCCAAGTGAGCCTACTTCACATAGAACATCTACTACGAGCCCAGCTTCTTTCGGCCACTGCTTATGTATGACGCTGGAAAACGCCATTTGTCACGTATTATCTTCCACAAGATTATCTATGGGAAGCCGCAGCGTCCGGTCCGAAGCCGCGGACGAGATTTGACCGTACGGCGGGGATTTGTTAACTTGATATCGTCCTTGGTAGAGGTGCGGAGGCCAAGAGTAGCCGGGTTGCGGTTCCGAGTCGCTTCGGAGGCCCGTGCGAAAGGGGCGCCAGTTTTACTCCGCCGAAACTTTCCGGAGGAGGACACTCCGGCGGTTGGGGAGCCAGGTTAATACCGGCTCACTGTCATCCGCGGCGAATCGGCCGCGGATGGAGCGCTATCGAGAGGGAACGTCTTCGCAGCTCGCTGCGACTTGCTGTTCTTCCTTCTCTTTTGCCTTCCTACCTTGTTTGATTTTTCCCGGATTGTCTTGAAGATTGCTGACGCACATGGATCTGTTTCAACTGACGCGCACGCTCGTGGACATTGAATCGGTGACGCCCTCGGAAGGGCGGGTGACGGATTTCCTCCATGAGCGTTTGGCGCCACTGGCAAAAAGCTATGGCGGGAAATTGGAACGTCTGCCGGTGGAATCCGGCCGCGAAAATATTTTTGTGGCATTCGGAACGCCGACGATCACTTTTTCAACGCACACCGACACGGTGCCCCCATTCATCGCCTCGCGCGAGGATGCGACGCATATATACGGGCGCGGCGCATGCGATGCCAAGGGAATTATCGCCGCGATGATCGAGGCCACGGATGAATTGCTCGCAGGCGGCGCGAGAAACCTTGGGTTGTTATTTGTTGTGGGAGAAGAGCGGAACAGCGCCGGCGCTCTGGCCGCCGCGAAGACCCCGCGCGGCACACGCTTCATCATTTGTGGCGAGCCGACGGAAAACAAATTGGCGGTCGCGTCCAAAGGAGTCCTTCGTTATCTCATTACAGCGCGCGGTCGCATGGCTCATTCGGCTTATCCGGAGCTGGGCGAATCGGCGATTGAAAAATTACTGGATGTCTTGGAGGAGTTGCGACGGATGCCGATGCCGAGTGATGGATTGCTCGGAAGCTCCACGCTCAACATCGGCACGATTGAAGGCGGCCGGGCGCCAAACGTGATTGCGGACCACGCAAGAGCCGAACTGCTGATACGCCTCGTGCAGGATTCTCAGCCGTTGCGCGACGCGGTGAAAAGGATCTGCGGTGGTCGCGTGGAAGCGGAAGAGGTGCTGTGCATTCCGGCCGTGCGGCTTGGAACGCTGGCGGGATACCCGACCACGATCGCAGCGTTCACGACGGACATTCCCGCGTTTGGCGGCGCGTGGGGAACGCCGTATCTGGTCGGGCCGGGCAGTATTCACGTGGCGCACACGCTGGAAGAAAAGGTGGCGAAGCAGGATTTGCGCGACGCGGTCGAGATTTACAAACGCATCGCGAAGCAATTGCAAGCGGCGTAAGCACGCTTCGGTTTGCGCAAACGCGAAGATGGGGAAAATCAACTTGATCGTAATGAAATTCGGCGGAACGTCACTCGAATCGGCGGAAGCGCTCAACCGCGTTGCTGAAATTGTGAAAACGCGGCGGGCCGAAGCGCCGTTTGTGATTGTTTCCGCGATGGGCAAAACGACAAACAACCTGCTGGCGATTGGCCGCGACGCAGCGGAGGGCCGCATGGCCGAAGCGCGGGCCAACCTGGCGCGGCTGCGTGAATATCATCTGCGCGAAGCCGCGGGCGCGATTGGAGCCGGAGGGAGGGCGGCGCTGGATGAAATTTTGCAGACACATTTTTGCGAAATGGATCGCCTGCTCGAACGGATCGCCGCGACGCGGAGATTGGAGCCGCGTGAATTCGACGAACTGGCGAGCTTTGGCGAGCGGCTTTCGAGCCAAATTGTCACGATGGTGCTGCGCCGCGCGGAATTGCCGGCACAGCATCTCGACGCGCGCAGCTTGATCGTCACCGACGAGCGATATACGCGCGCCACGCCGCTCGTGGATGAAATTCGCGTGCGATTGAATGAAGCCGCGCGGCAGCTTTCGCATCGCGTGCCGGTGATGGGTGGCTACATCGGCGCGACGGAGGATGGCATCACGACCACACTGGGCCGCGGCGGATCGGATTTCACCGCGGCGATTGTCGGCGCCGCGCTTGGCGCGAGTGAAATTCAGATTTGGACGGATGTGGACGGCATGCTGACGGCCGACCCGCGCGACGTGCCCGACGCGCACCGGATTCGTATGCTGTCATTTGCCGAAGCGGCAGAGCTTGCGTATTTCGGCGCGAAGGTGCTGCATCCGGCGACGCTGCTGCCGGCGATGGACGAAAACATTCCGGTTCGCGTGCTGAATTCGCGCAGGCCCAGCGGCACCGGCACGCGCATTACGGCCGATCCTGTGCCGTGCACGAACGCGATCAAGAGCGTTGCGTGCAAGCGCGGAATCACGGTGGTCGATATTCGCTCCACGCGAATGCTGATGGCGCACGGATTTTTGCGGAACATTTTTGCGGTGTTTGACGCATACGAGACGCCGGTGGACATGCTGGCCACTTCCGAAGTCAGCGTTTCTTTGACGATTGACGACGCGCGGCGGTTGGAAGAAATCTGCAAAGAGGTCAGTCCTTACGCAGAAGTTTCCGCCGAAAACGGGCAGGCGATTGTGTGTGTCGTCGGCGATAACCTGCGCTCCACGCCGAAGATCGCCGCACGGGTGTTCAGCGCAGTCGGCGACATCAACGTCAGGATGATCTCGCAAGGTGCGTCTCGGCTGAATGTGAGCTTTGTAGTTGCGGAAGCGGAATCGCGGCGCGCGGTGCAGTTGTTGCACAAGGAATTTTTCAAAGAGCTGGATCCGGCCGTGTTTGATGCAGGAGCGAATTAAAGTGACAAAGCTGGCGATTGTTGGCCACGGGAAAATGGGGCGCATGATCGAGCAACTCGCTCCGGAAAGCGGGTTTGCGGTGTGCTGCAAGTTCGACGGCAAGTCGAACTCGAACGGCGCAGGACTGACTCGCGACGCTCTGCAGGGGGCGGAAGTGGCGATTGAATTTTCGCGGCCGGACGCATGCGTTGCGAACATCGAGCGGCTCGCTGCCGCCGGAGTGAACATCGTGTGCGGTACCACAGGCTGGTATGCGCAGCTCCCTCGCGTGCGCGAAATTGTGCAGCGCTCGGGAATCGGTTTCGTCTGGAGCAGCAATTTTAGCGTGGGCGTGAACTTGTTTGCGGAATTGGTTGGCGAAGCAGCGCGGCTTTTCGCAAATCGAGAAGACTACGGCGCGTGGGGCTGGGAAATTCATCACGCGACGAAAAAGGATGCGCCTTCAGGGACGATGCTGCAGCTTGTGGACGAAATGAAACGCGCCGGCTATTCGCGCGAGGTGAACGTCGCCTCATCCCGAGCGGGCGCGCATCCCGGCACGCACGAAATTGGATTCGATTCCGCCGCGGATTCAATCACGCTGCGGCATACGGCGCGCAGCCGTGAAGGATTCGCGCGAGGCGCGTTGATGGCCGCGAAGTGGGTGGTTGGACGGCGCGGCGTTTTTGAGTTTCGAGATGTGCTGTTTGGGAGTTCTGGGCCGGGTGGAGTTATGAATGAAGAAAAGATCTGAGGGAGGCGATATGTTTACAGGATGCGGAACAGCTTTGGTGACGCCATTTCGCGCGGATCGCACCATCGACGAAGGCGTGCTGCGCATATTGGTGCGGCGGCAAATCGACAGCGGCATTCACTTCCTGGTGCCGTGCGGCACGACGGGCGAAAGTCCGACGCTCACACACGCGGAACACATGCGCGTCGTCGAGATCACGCTGGACGAAGCGAAGGGCCAGGTCCCAGTGCTCGCCGGCGCAGGCGGCTACAACACCGAGGAGGTGATCGCACTCGGACGCGAACTGGCCGCGATGGGCGCGGACGGAATCCTGAGCGTGACGCCCTATTACAACAAGCCGACGCAGGAAGGATTATTCCAACATTACAAGGCGATCGCGGAATCGGTGAAGCTGCCAGTGATTTTGTACAACGTGCCCGGGCGAACGAGCGTGAACATCGAGCCGGCGACCGTCGCACGTCTTTCCCGAGTGGACTACATCGTCGGCATCAAGGAAGCGTCGGGCAGCATCACGCAAATGGGCGCGGTGCTCAGCATGGTCGACGAAAAATTCACGGTGGTTTCGGGCGATGATTCGATGACGCTGCCGCTGGCGGTGCTGGGCGGAAAGGGAATTATCTCCGTCGCATCGAATGAAATTCCGGGCGAAATGTCGCGGCTGGCACAAGCGTGTTTGGACGGAAATTTCGCGGAGGCGCGAGCACTTCATCGGGAATGGCTGGCGCTCATGGATGTAAATTTCATCGAATCCAGTCCTCTGCCCGTAAAGGCCGCGATGGCTCTTATGGGATTGCTCGAGCCGGTTTGGCGATTACCGCTGGTGCCGCCGAAACAGGAAACCATCGTGAGATTACGCGCCGTGCTGGAATCAGGCGGACTGCTCGGAAAACCGGTGGCGAAATCGGCGAGCACTGCGCATGTCGGCTGAACCGCGGAACCAACTCTCGCACGAAATGCTTCGCGAGGAGATCGAACAGCTTTTCGGTCATCCTCCGCAGAGCTTCGGCGAGGAGCAATTTGAAAAATTCCGGCAATTCAAAGCGGCGCTGAACCTGGGTGCAATCCGCGCGGCCGAGCCGGACCCCACGACTGCTACAGGCTGGCGCGTAAACGGCTGGGTGAAAAAAGGAATTCTACTTGGCTTCCGCATGGGCGCGATTGTGGACCAGTCGGTCGATCCCGTGCGGCTTCCATTTTTTGACAAAGCGACATTTCCGCTGAAATCCATGACGGTTTCGGACGGCGTGCGCATTGTGCCCGGCGGATCAAGCGTGCGCGATGGAGTTTTCATCGGCCGAGGCGTGACATGCATGCCTCCGATGTTCATCAATGTTGGCGCGTACGTCGGCGAAGGCACGTTGGTTGATTCGCACGCGCTAGTCGGGAGCTGCGCGCAGATCGGCAAGAATTGCCATCTGAGCGCCGGAGCGCAGATCGGCGGCGTACTTGAGCCGATCGGCGCGCTGCCCGTGATCATTGAGGACGAAGTGCTCGTCGGCGGAAACAGCGGAGTGTATGAAGGAACCGTCGTGCACTGCCGCGCCGTGCTGGGCACGGGCACGATCCTGAATCGCTCGACGCCGGTGTATGACCTGGTGAAAGAAAAAGTGTATGCCGCGACGGAAAACGATCCGCTCGTGATTCCCGCTGAGGCGGTGGTGGTGGCGGGCGCGCGCGCGGTGAGCAAAGGCATCGGCAAAAATTGGGGAATTTCGCTATACACACCTGTGATCGTGAAATATCGCGACGCGCGGACCGACGCGCGCATTCAACTTGAAGATTTGCTGCGGTAGAGATTGCACCGGCCAGCCGCGAGATGAGGATCTGCGCCTAACAAACCATTAACAATTCGATGGCTTCGGATGTGCAATTTCTCGCGTGTTTTCTTGACACGCTGAAAGGCTCCGGTTAGTCTCGCCAAGCGAGTTGCCTCACCGGGCGAATCAGCCCCCAAAAAAAGAATGCGCGCGAACCTTCGCAAATTTGTTATTGGCCTGCTCATGCTGGCCGTGTTGGTCGCGCTTGCGATTCATTCCCGTCACAGGCTTCACCTCACGGATTTCACCTGGCGAAAATTCGCGCATGCGGTCAGCGAAGCGAATATCACACTGCTGCTGCTATCCGTGCTGGTGATCTACGGGTGTTATGCGATTCGGGCGGTGCGCTGGCAAAGATTTTCAAGATACGTTGGGCGTTCCACCTTCCTTTCGACCTATAGCGCGACGCTGATGGGTTTCGCGGGGATTTTTCTGCTGGCGCGCTTTGGTGAACCGGTGCGGCCGCTTCTGCTGGCGCGCAAAAACAAGGCGCCGGTTGCCAGCATGTTCGGCATCTGGGTTTTGGAGCGGCTGTTTGATTTTGCTTCCGCGGTAGTTCTCGCGGCGATCAGCGTGCTCGTTTTTGCAGGCCGGCTATCCGACGCGGGCGCCGACACCGATTCGCTGAACAAGGCGCGCACCGGAGGCTGGGTACTTGTCGGCATCCTCGCCGCGCTGATCGCGCTTCTGCTCTATTTCCGATTGCACGGCGCGGGCGAACTTTACAAACGGCTGGAAAAGTGGCGGCAGGGAACCGGCTGGCGAAAAGCGTTTGCCGGGGCGATCACGGGTTTCAGCGAAGGTCTGCAAGCGATACGCAGCGTGACGGACCTAGTGCTGGCGGTTGCCTATTCCGCCGCGCACTGGGCGCTGGTGGCGCTGATTTACCTGATGGTGTCGCGCGCGTTCGGCGAGGCGTTTCCGCATTCGACGATGAACTATCCCGGCGCGATGGTGTTGCTGGCATTTACGCTGGTTGGTTCTACTCTGCAATTGCCGGCCGTGGGCGGCGGCGCGCAGATCGCCAGCATCATCGCGCTGACCACAATTTTTGGAGTAGACAACGAACCCGCCACGGCCATCGCTATCATGTTGTGGCTCGTCACATTTGCATCCTGCATTCTCGTGGGGATTCCGTTGTTAATCCATGAAGGGTTTTCGCTGGGTGATTTGTGGCGGCTGGCTCGCACCGAAGCCAAAGCGGAAGACGCGGGAACGCACGTGCCGATCAGGCAGGTCCACGGCACGCCGCATCATGAATCGCAGCACGGGAAAGGCTCGAAGCCGTGAAATGCCCATATTGTTCGCACCTGGATGACAAGGTGATCGATTCACGGGAAGCGCGCACGGGCGATTTGATCCGCCGCCGGCGCGAATGCCTGAAGTGTTCGCGGCGATTTACGACTTACGAACGGATCGACGAAATTCCGTACATGGTGATCAAGAAGGACGGCCGGCGCGAGCGCTTCGACCGCCAGAAGATTTTGCAGGGCCTGCTAAAAGCGTGCGAAAAGCGCCCGGTGGCCACGGCGAAACTGGAAGCCATGGTGGACGAAGTCGAGCGCGCGGTGCAGGAATCAAAAGAGCGCGAGCTGACGACGACCGAGCTTGGCGAACTGCTGATGTCGCGGCTGAAGAAATTAGACAAGGTGGCGTATGTGCGTTTCGCATCCGTCTATATGGATTTCAAGGACGTGAAAGAATTCATGAACGAACTCAAAGGGCTGCTGAAAGACCGCGTGAAGAAGTGAAAATCGAAAAACGCAGCATGCGCTTCTAAGAGAACTATTCCGGCCAGACTCCCGCCACGAAAGTTTTCAACGTCTTGAAGCCGATTTTTTCATAGAACTGGACAGCGCCTCTGTTGGATGACGTCACGGTCAGCGAAAGCTCCTTCGCATGCATTGCGGCCAATTCATTCATCGCCGCCTGCATCAGTCGTTTGCCCAGGCCGCGGCCTTGATGGCCGGGAAGAATGCACAGCTGCGTCGTGTGACCGACGCCGGGCGCAACCATGGAGGTGAGCACCACGCCGATGAGGCGATCGTTCATTTCATCTCGCAGCACAAATGAAGCGCGCGCTTCAAACTGCCCGCAACCCGGCAGAAGCACAATATTTTTCAGAAATTTCATCGCACCCGCACGGCTGCGATATTGATCGTTGATGGCGCCGTCAACGTGATTGGAATAGGTCAAGTGGATCAACTCCGCACAACTAGCCATATAGCGTTCCTGCCAGCGCTCAATGCGCAGTCCGGGCGTTTGCGTTACGCCAGAAGCTGTGGCCTCCGGCAATTCCCGCAGCATAAATTGCCGCGGATAGAGGCGGAAGCCCTGTGCTTGCAGGACGCTTTCCAGTGAGGCGCCAAACGGCATCAATTGCGCTTCGATGCGACGCACAACCGGCGTGCCGCGCAGAGTCTCAATAATGTCTCCGAGGAGCCGATCGCCAATCGGGCGCGCGGCGTAACGCGGAGAAACGAAAAGCCCGCCCAACATTCCTTTGTGGTCTTCGATTACGTAAAAGCCGTAGCCAGCGGGACGCCCGTCTTCAATGGCAGCGCTACCCGCAAGCGAATGCGTTTCCAGAAATTTCTTGATCAGCTCGAGAGAAAAGCGGTAGTCCCAGTGGAGTTCTTCCTGCCAAAGAAGGGCTTCTTCATTCAGCAGCCCGCTCAATTGCTGGACGTTCAGTTGGCGAAGGTCGACAAGCTGCATGGACGATCATCCCTGTTCGGCGAGCGCACAACCATTTGCCGCAAAGAACTATCATAGCATCGGAGGAATTTTCGGGCTGGCCGTGAAGCGCAAAGTGCAATCGGTTCGCGGGTTGGGCTCATCCATTGAACCGTAACAGTGAACGAAAGAGACCGAAATCGCACAATGAAATATGAATTTCAGGAGCAATGGTCAGGGTATCTGTAATTTCTCATATTTTTGTATGCCCGAAAAATAATTTTCATCGACAGGAAACATTTGGTGATTTTTTACGTCTTATGAATATAGAGCTAGTGAATGTAGTTCTTCAGATTGACAGACTCGGAGCCGCCCCGCCGAAAAACGATCGATTTGGCTGGATGCGGAGTCTAGTAAAGGGTAACCATGCACACAACGATCGGCGAACATCTTCGCAAATTGCGAAAGCAGAAAAATCTTTCTCAAAAACAGGTCGGCGAGCGCACGGGTCTGCCGCAATCCTATCTATCCCTGGTCGAAAATGGACACACGAAACCGGGGATTCAGACACTCGAAAAGCTGACGCGCGCATTGGGAATTCAACTGTACGAGCTATTTCATGATGCGGCGCACTCGTTGGATGCTGGCGATGAGCCGGTTCCGGTCGAGTCGCGCGCAGTCGTGCTGCTTCCTGATCCCGTGGATGGAATTGACCGTGGGTTGGTGGCGCGCCTGCAAAAACTGCTCGGCCGGATCGGCGAAAGCGATCGCCAATTGCTATTTTCAATTGCCGAGGAAATGGCGAACCGCTAAATCCGCGCGAGCAACACTTAATTTTTCCCCGCGTTGGCCCGCAGGAATTCGCCGTCGCGCTCAATGTTTGCCGAAGTGGAATACGACTCCCGCGGACAATCGAAAATTGTTCTGATTGCTGTTGACGCCGTTGTTGAATTGCGTCCGCAGGTATTCCGCCTGAAACAGGCGCACGCTGATTCGTGAATTGACATTCCAATCCACTCCGCCGCCGGCCGTCATCGCGAAACCGTTTTGCGTACCCAGCGCATGCCCGCCGGTCGTGAACACTCCCCCGCCCGCATGGCCGCCGCCCACCAGTACCTGCGCAAAAGGAACGAACTTTTCGCCCTTCCGCCAGTTCAGCCGCGGTCCGGCGAGATAAGTTTCAACAGTAAGCGAAGCGCCAGACGCCGCGACGTTGCCTTGGTGATACACGCCGAAGTCTGCCGCCAGGCCAAGCCAGTTGTTGAAGTTGTACGCTGCGGACCCGATGCCGCCATTCAAGCTGATGCCGCGGCCCGTGGTCACCACGTTGCCATACATATATGTGTAGCCGCCGAACACATCCACTTTGGCAACGTCCTGTGCGGCGGCCGATGACGCGCCGAAGGCCGCGAGGAGAAGTCCTGCCGCCAGCATTGTGATCCGCCTCATGACCATTCTCCTTTGCGCTACGTCCTCAAATTTGTGTGATGCCGCTCGGCGTGGCTTTCGCATCATTGCACTGTCAAGTTGACGGTGATCGAGTGCTGCACCGCGCCCGATGTGCCCGTAACCGTGAGCGTGTAATTTCCCGCGGGCGTACCCTGCGGAGTAACCGCGCTCGGTACCGGGAACCCGCCATTACATCCCGATGCGATCCCCGCAACTCCGAACAACATCACCACCGCGCACGCGGCCGTCGCAAAGCGCGTTGAGACCACGCCTCGCTGCAGCAACAGAAGCAAAGTTGCGTAGAGCAACGCTCCCGCCGCAAAGATGAGCAAGGGCGCGCGCGGCGCCGGCCACGAGTTTGGTGAGCGTGGGAAAATGTTCCCGGATTGTGACCGCACTGTTGTCGTCACTGTCAGCGTTGAATTGATGTTGCTCGAGCCCGGACTGACCATCGGCGGGTTGAAGCTACCCGTCGTGCCTTCCGGCAATCCGGAAACGGACAGGGTGACCGTGCCGGGGAACGCGCCGCCGAGCGCGGCAGTATTGATCGTGTAGTTCGCAGGCTGACCGGCGGTGACGGTTTGCGTCCCGGAATTATTCGTCAACGAAAAATCCGTGACCGTCAGATTCACAGAATTCGATGTGCCGCCTCCCGGCGCCGGGTTCACTACCGTGATCGCGGAAGCCCCCTGCATCGCGATGTCACCTGCCGTAATTTGCGCGGTGAGCTGCGTCGCGCTCACAAACGCCGTAGTCCGCGCGCTGCCTTTAATATCTACGACGGATGACGCGACGAAATTCGCGCCGTTCACCGTCAGCGTGAAGGCCGCTCCGCCGGTGACGGCGCTCGACGGCGAAAGGGAAGTAATCGTCGGCACCGGATTGTTCACCGCAAAGGCCACGGAATTTGACGCCCCGCCGCCGGGCGATGGATTCGTCACGACCACAGCCGGCATCCCGGTCGCCGCGATGTCGCTCGCCAGCACTGCAACCATCACTTGCGTCGCGCTGACGAAGCTCGTCACACGGCTCACGCCGCCGAACGTCGCCGTCGCGCCGCTCACGAAATTAGTTCCGTTCACGGTGAGCATGAATCCCGCGCCACCGACAATTGAGGACGGCGGAGCGAGTGATGTGATCACCGGAACTGGGTTGCTGGCCGGCGCGTTCACCGTAAACGAGACGGAATTGGAAGGCCCGCCGCCGGGTCCCGGATTTGTCAGGATTACGCTCGGCGTTCCTGCACTGGCGATGTCCCCGGCAAGAATCGCAACTGTCACTTGCGTCGAGTTGACGAAAGTCGTCACGCGGCTGGTGCCGCCAAACGTAACGGTCGCACCGTTCACAAAATTCATGCCATTCACCGTCAACGTGAAGCCAGCCGAGCCGGCAACTGCGCTCGCGGGCACCAACGGCGGCGTAATTACCGGCATTGGATTATTCACGACTTGGGTCAGGACGGACGACGTACTCCCGGAATAAATTGAATCTCCGCCGTATACCGCAGTGATCGAATGCGAGCCCGCGGCCAGCAACGAAGTCGTCAACGTCGCCGAACCGGAAGTGAGAGAGCCAGAGCCTAGCGTGATCGTCCCGTCTTTGAACGTGACCGTGCCTGTCGGCAGGGCCTCTGGATCTTCCTGTGGTGTGACCGTGGCCGTGAACATCACCGATTGGCCCAGCACTGATGGATTGTTGTTCGACGTCACGGAGGTGGTGGTTGACAAAAGACTCGCCGGCGCGTTCACCGTAAACGGCAGCGAATTGGAAGGTCCGCCTCCCGGCGATGGATTCGTGACGGTAACGCTCGGCGATCCCGCGCTGGCGATGTCACTCGCCAAAATCGTCGCCGTCACCTGCGCTGAGTTGACGAATGCCGTCGTGCGCGCATTTCCGTTGAAACTGACGAAGGCGCCGTTCACAAAATTCGTTCCGTTTACTGTCAGCGTGAATCTCGCGTCGCCCGCCGTGGCGGATGGTGGCGCGAGCGACGTGATCGTCGGCACCGGATTCGAGGACGCAGCTCCGGCTTGCGTAACCGTGAACGTCTGGCAGCCGACAGTCATCGTCAGCGTGCGCGGCGAAGTCGTCGGATTAGGCGTCACGGCAAATCCAACGGTCCCGAACCCACTTCCGGAAGTGAAGGGAGTAGTGAGTTGCAATGAATCCGGATTATTCAAGGTCACTTGCCAAATGCAGGAGCTGAATGATGGCGTCAAACTGATCAATCCGCCGCCACCCTCGCTGGAGAGCTGCGCAGAGGCCGGCGAGATGGCGAAGCTGCATTCGTAGGCCGAAGCCTGCGGAAGACTCAGCGTCGCGCTCGAGCCAGCGTTGTTCCCGACTGTGATATTCGCAGTTCGTCCGTTACTTGTATTTGCTGCCACTGAATATTGGACTGTGCCATTTCCTGTACCTGGGGAACCTGACGTGATCGTTGCGAAACCGGAATCGGAGCTTGCTGTCCATGCACAGCTTGGCTGCGATGCGGTCACCGCGACGGACCCAGTCCCACCGGTCGTCGCAATGGGTGTCGAGTTCGACGACAGCGTGAACCAGCAGCTGCTCGCTGCGGCCTGATTCACGGTGAAAACCTCTCCGCCGATGGAAATCCCCGCTGACCTTGGCGGCCCGGTGTTCGCTCCCACAGTGTAAGGAGCCGAAGTAGTCACTTCAGCTGTGGTGCCCTGCGAGATCCATGGCGCGTCCACGAATTCATCCGTGAAGCAACCAGATCCCGAACTGATTCCGATCGAACCTGACCCGCCGGTTGCTGGCAAATTGATCGAAGGCGGATTCAAACTGAAATCGCACGTCGCACCGCCTGCTTGCGTCAGCATGATGGACTGGCCCGCCACCATGATATTTCCTGAACGCGAGCTGCCTGTCGTGTTCGGCGCAACGGCAAATGTGACGGATCCGTTTCCAACTTCTGGAAGTTGATCCAACGGAGCAGCCCAGGGGATTGAAGAAGACGCAGTCCAAGAACAGCCCGGAACGGAAGCAGTCACCGAAATGCCATCGTTCACGCCTGCTGGACGGGGGTTGCTGTTCGCCGGCGTGACCGTGAAGCTGCATGTGGTGATAGGGAATAGGACGGAGTTTCCGGATCCGCCCGGATCTACAACCTGCAGGATAGCATTCTGTGAAGTTGTAAGGAGCGCGGCCGGCACCGTCACCTGGAGGCCGGTGCAATAACTCGTGCCACACAGTTGATTGTCGAAGAATCCGGTCACCGTCAGTGGTGTCTCATTCAGCGAAGCGTCAAAGAAATTGACGGAGGCGTTTGTTAGGAAATCCAAACCGTAAACGACGACTGTTGTGTCCGGCCCGCCCGTCAGAACAGCCGACGGCGTAACGTGGTCGACTACGGGATTTGTGGGTTGCGTGGAATTATTGAAACTCGGATTGTTGTTCGTCAGATTCGGGTCGACTTCTGTTGCCGTAACACTCGCGGAATTCTGGATTGATCCTTGCGTCACCACTTCAAACGGCACATTGATCGTAGCAGTCCCGCCCGCGGGCATCGTGCCCAGATTGCAAGTGACGGTTTGCCCGCTTACTGTACAACTCCCTGAAGTCGTTTGTATGATCGAACAACAACTGGCCTGATTCGTATGAAACAGGTTTGGCGTTACAGTTGCGGGCAGAGTGTCCGTCCACACGACGTTGTGCGCCGTCGCCGGGCCATTGTTCGTCACCACGCTGGAATACGTGTTGCCCAGCCCCGGCCCTTCCAGCAGGCATTCCGAGAAAACGCATCCGGGAATCGCGAGCGTCGCGCCGACGTCCGCCGTCGTGATGTCAACCGGAGGAGGTGCGATCCGCTGCGAACAACCTGCCGGTGTTGTGATGGTCGCCGATCCAAGGAACGTCTGGCCCTGACCGAATCCAGAGGGGTCCGCAGTCGGGCTGGAGAAAAATTCGATGGTGAATGTTGTGTTCGGCAGTCCGTCGAACGTTCCGAGCAAACTGATCAGATTCCCCGTTTGCGTAGCCGCGACTGCGTTTGAAAATTCAGACGTATTGTTGTTTGGGTCCGTCGCGGTCGCGGTGACGAAGATGGCACCGGTCCCCGCCGTCAGGACTGGGGCATTTTCCAGATTGTTTGCGCCATTTGTATTCGACTGGCAGTGGCTGTTCGCGTTTGGGCCTGCAACATCCACATCGATGCCCAACGCGCCATTGCCGTAAATGGAGTTCCGACTGATGAGATTGCCCGTACCGCCGAACACGCGCACGCCGGCGCCGCCATTGAACTGAATGGTGTTGCCGACCGTCGAATTATTGCTGCCCGGGCCGTCAATTTCGACGCCGTGTCGTGCGTTGAATGAGATGACGTTGGCCGCGCCGGCTTCCGTCCCGCCAATCGTTTCGTTGCTGGCAGTAACATTGATTCCGGATGCCGGCACATTGGGTGCGGTCAACGTAATCCCGTCAATCTGATTGGGGAGCCCGTGGAGGCCCGTCGCGTCAGTTCCGATGAAATTTCCGAGGATAGAATTGCCGATCACGACCGGGCCGCCGATCGGGTTAGAAACGAACGATCCCCCGAAAAGAATGCCGTCCACGGCATTCCCAGAAATTACATTGCCTGCGCCGGGAGTCGTGCCACCGATGTCGTTATTGTAAGGTGGAACGCCACTCACCTCCTCACCCCGCACACCACTTCCAGAATTGGCGAGAGCAACCGAGCCCGTTGCATCCAGCCCGATGTAGTTTCCCTGGATCAAGTTGTCGAAGACGTCCTCATTTAGAGCAATTCCGTCATCCAGGTTTCCGGAGATGATGTTGCGTGCCGCGGGAGACGTGCCCCCAATCAAGTTATTGTTTGCGCCGACTCCGATCTCTACCCCGCAATTGAAAGGGGCAAACGCGAGGACGGGCAGCTCTGTTCCCGTGACGTCTGTCCCAATGAAATTGCCTTGCACGAGGTCATTGGCGGTCACGCCGGGATCGGCCTTGGAGTTGATATCGATATTGCAGGCGATGTTTCCGGACAGAACATTTCTGGCTCCGGCGAGCGTTCCTCCGATCGTTACGAAGTTGCCGTGCCCCACAAGAATGCCGTCATTTCCATTCGGTATGCTTTTTGTCCCGTTTAGATCCAGGCCTACGAAGTTGCCTTGGATTTGCACGCCCGTGTCAATGCTCACGCCAACCCCTGCATTGCCGGAGATAATGTTGCGAGCTTGCGGTGTCGTACCGCCGATCGTGGTCCCTAAAGACGATCCCGGAGGCGTTCCCTGGCCCCGCAGTATTCCGAGTGAATTCGCTCCCGAAGTTTCTCCCGTCGCATCGACACCGAGAAAATTTCCCTCATCGAAACCGCCGAGGCCTTCGTCATCAATCCCGATGCCCCCCAATGTATTCGTGATACCACCGCTGGTCGAAGACTGTGGATTATCAAAATTGATGATTGAAAACCCGCGAATCACGGTGCCGATGGTTGTATCCGGAAGAAGCCCGCTGTTGCCTTGAGTAGAAGTTTGATCGCCGTCGATTTGGATCAGGATAACGGCGTTGTCCCCGTTGGGGAGCGTATTTGGGCTTGCGCCGGGCTGGGTATAACCATCAATCGTCATCGTGACAAAAATGGTTGGCAGCGCGTTGAAATCTCCGCTTCCCACGATACCTTCCGAGAGTGCATGGATCGTGAACACGCCCGTCGTTGGGTTGTAATTCGGATCGGAGGTGGGAATATTGAACGTAATATTGAAAGACGCTCCACCAATTTCGGCATTCGCCTCTTCAATCGCGGCGCGCAGGCTGCATTTGCCATTCGAGTCCGCGCAGATTCCGTCACCAGCGCTCGCATCGTGCAGATCCTCTGTCGTATTCACAACGAAGGTCGTCGGTGGGTCTGGAGGCAGTGCGTTCGGCTCAGGACGGCCGGTCGCGAGAATCACGAGACCATTCGTCCCGTGTTGGTTCAATCGCATAGGAAGCACCGCGGCCGGACTGCCGGTTGAAACATCCAGCGAAGCCGCGAGCGCCATTCCGGGCGTGTCGTCTACAGCGGTTGCCGCGGCCATGCCATTCGGTTTCAACGCGGCCACACGAGTTGGAACATCGGCCGCTGCTTTGTCCGAAAGAATGTGAATTTGATTTGCACCGCGATCCATCAGGACCAGGTCGTCATAGGTGGAAGTCGAAATGTGTGAGACCGCAATTCGGGAAACTGAAGATGCATCCTCAGTGCTGACGGTCGAGGGCACGGCGATATCTGCTCGCACCGTCCATTCAGCACCGCCCGATTTCACGATTCCCGCTTGAACTGTTCTCGTGGCTGAAAGCGTGTGCGCACGAGTCAGCAAGGCTTTCTGTTCCGGCGTCTGGATTGCAGCACGCGCCGACGCGAAAGCTCTCGGAGCTTTTGGCGGCGCGCTCTTCGCGCCGGCCAAAACGGTGACGGCACTCGCTACCCCCACACTCGTTCGCGCCGCTTGCGCAATCACCGCAGCCGCATTTTCCAGCAGGTGGACCGCGCCGTCATCACCCATCGCTGCCAGGTTGGTTGTCGCGGAAAAATGCCCGGTCGCAAGCGCCTTCACTGCGAACCGCAAGCTCTGCTGAGAGATCTGAGCCGGAGCGACTGCTTGCCGCGCGGCGCTGGTTGACGAAAGCTTGCGATCGCGGCCATGAATCGTCAGCAGCTGATTACCGCACGCCACCACAATGTCACTCGCATTGCCGCCGCTAATCGGGCCAAGTGCCAGCGCGCTTGCCGCTGAGGGCAAGTTGAATGCTTCCGGAGCGCCCCTCAGTGCTCCGGCAGGCGATTCGAACACCAGCGCTTGTGCGCCGTTCGCAGTCGCCACACCGACGACGATGTCCGTCAGGCCGTCGGGGCGATTCACCTCGCCGGAAGTCATGGCGGTCACCGGGCCGGGCAAACCGATTCTTTGCGGCTCGCCCAGCCCGCCATGACCGTCTCCGGGAAGAAACCAAATCGAATCGCCGCCCAGCCGCGCCGCAGCCACGTCCCAGTGACCATCGGCGTTGAAATCGCCCACCACGAGAAAATCAGGTTGTTCGGGTACCGCGAAAACCTGCGCTTCCGGGAAGAATGCGGTCGGCGGACCATTTCGAAGCGCCGCGCCGTAAGGCCACAGCGCGCCGACGTTGCCGCGATGGATCGTGACGATGCCCGTCTGATCGCCGGCCGCGTAGCCGCTGATGAGATCCGGCGTGCCGTCTTCATCCAAATCGGCCGACGCCAGCGCCAATGGTTTCGAATTGCCCGAGGAAAGCGCGCCGGTGAGTGAAGGATTGCCGACGTAATTCGTGGCGATGGCGTGACCATCCGCAATGCTGATAAACGGCGCGCCGCGCTTCGCGGCCTGAATTGTCACGCCGGAGGGCTTGGCGAGAATCTGGCCCTGCGGTGCTCTCCGCGCGGGCCGTGCGGCGCTGCGGCCGCCGGCGGCGTTTGATGCGAGCGCGTGCAACCAGGCGTGCGACTGCTCGGGCGCCCACTTTGCCGCGACCAATGGCGCAAGGCCGCAAATACAGCCGAAAAGTATGAGTCCTGATTTGACAGGTTTTGGCAGTCGCCGAAAGTTTTTCATCACCCAAGCACCCCAGCGTATGAGTCACTTGAAGGTCCGGCGCCGGCAGCGGCGCGCGGACTTCTACTGGAATGGCGCTAAAGGAGGGAAAACTGACTCATCAATTTTGAGGAGGATTCGGTTTGGAGCCCTGGCCCCTTTTGCGGGCGTCGTCCAAATAGCCGCGCAGTTTGGCGATGCTGGCGGCGTGACTGGTGGAGTCCGGGTTTGCGACGTAAATCGATTCGGCAAGCTCGAGTTCGTGGACGGCATCGTCGTAGCGGCCTTCACCGGCGAGCGCCTGGCCAATCAAAGAATGCGACGTGCCGATGGTCCAGTCCGTCGCGGGACGCTGAGGTGACATCAACCCCAGCGCCTCACGCCCAAATGTTTCGGCGTCCTTGTAGCGACCCACTTGCAGATAGGCTCGCGCGAGCGCATAAAATTCGTCGTAGAGATAGAAGCTGTTGCTTGGGAAAGCCTTGCGCCAGACCGGCAAACTTTCTTCGAGCACCGGAAGCGCTTTCGCGGCATCGCCTTCGTCGATCACGGCGGTTGCCCAGTAGGTCCGCAGACGCAAGGTTTCCGGATCTTCGGGACCATGGCATCGGACAGAGGCGTCGTATGCTCTTTGATCGTAGGCCGCCATTTCGGCAGGCCGGCCCTGCATTTGCCCGATGTACCCCAACCCCACCAGAGTGTTCACCTGATCGCATACTTCCACCGGATCCTCGCCGTATGCGTGCAGGGCTTCGTTGTATTCCTTTGCGGCTTGATCGAGCTTGCCCCGGTTCATCAAGCCCGCTGCGTAGTAATAGAGCGCTTCTCCAAGTTCGTGCGGCGGCACATCGCCCTCGCGCGCCTGCTTAACGCCAAATTCGAGGAGCTGAATGTTCTCGTCGGTTCGAATGCCGGATTCTTCCCTCATCATGGCATAGAGCACGGCAACCGGCCCTCGTACGCGTGGAGGTACGCCGGGCTTCCGCGAAATCTGCAATGCTTCCGCGCTTAGCGATATCGCCTCGGAGTTGCGCGCTTGCAAGAAATCCACGTAACTGACGTCGGCGGTGGCTTCAGCCTCCGCCGGAGCATCGCCATCCGCATGAGCTGTGCGCATCACATCGGTCCACACTTGTTTTGCAGTTTCGAGGTCACGGCCCGCCAGAATAGAACTCGCCAGCGCGAGCTGGGCCTGGCGCAGATCCTTCGGGTCCTTGATGTACTCGGGAAGTACCCTCGTTCCCAGCTTCAAGAAATCCTGAATCGTGGTGACCGGTTTGCCCGAATAATTCGAATTGGCAATTTGGAAGAGGCGGTTGAGAAACGTTTGCATCTTGAGCGCGCGCTGGCCTTCCATGACTGCCTGGTGCTGCCGCCATTCCGCATATCCCAGGCTCGCCGTGAACGCCATCAGCGCGATTGTCGCGACGGCGAGCTTGCCGCGATTTCTCCGCGCGAATTTCTTCATGCGGTACGCGACGGTCTGTGGCCTGGCCAGAACCGGCCTGCCCGCCAGATAACGCTCGATATCTGACGCGAGGTCATTCACGCCCGCATAGCGATCCTGTGGTCTTGCGTTCAGGCATTTACGGAGGATGGTCGCCAGATCGCCCGAAAGCATTGAGCGCAATCGCGATTCCGTGAGCCCTCGATTTCCTGCCGCTTCCTGCGTTACGGATCGATCCAGCCGGGCAGGTTCGCGCTCTTCGATGGCGCGCTCGACCATGGCGGCGATCGAAGCGTCTCCCCACGGCCGCTTGCCGGCCAGCAGTTCGAAAAGCACCACACCAAGCGAATAGACGTCGCACGCGGTGGTGACATTTTCATTCCGTAGTTGTTCCGGGCTGGCGTAAGAAGGGGTTGCGGAAACCGTCGTCGTGAACTCGACTTCCGGATTCAGTAATTTCGAAGTGCCGAAATCCAAAAGCTTCGGCGTACCGTCTTCCGTGACAAGAATGTTTGAAGGCTTCAGATCGAGATGGACGATCAGATTGCGGTGCGCATATTCGACGGCGTCGCACACTTTCAAAAAAAGTTGCAGCCGTTCGTTGATGCCGAGCTTGTGGTCATCGCAATACCGATCGAGCGGACGGCCTTCGACAAATTCCATCACCAGGTAAGGCTTGCCTTCCTCCGAGAGGCCGGCGTCCATCATACGCGTAATGTACGGATGTTCGAGCGAGGCGAGGATGCGCTGTTCGCGATAGAAGCGGTCAATGAAGGAAGGGCCGACGGCGTGCGGGGCGAGAATTTTCAGCGCGGCGCGCTGGTGAGTTCCGGCGACGTCGCGCTCGACGAGAAAAACCGAGCCCATGCCGCCTGATCCAACAAACCGCAGTATCTTGTAGGGACCGATGAATTTTGAAGGAATCTGGTCAGCGTGCGAAACAGCGTGACGCCCGGCCTTGCTTCCTTCGGAGCCGCGCAACAGCGCCCGCACGCGCTCGCGCAAGTCGGGATCCGGGCAAGCGCGTTCGAGCACTCGCTCTCGTTCAGAATCAGGAGCGGCTTCGGCCAGATGAAAAAGCTCCTGCAGCCTGTCCCAGGTTTCCTGATCCGATCTCACGCGCTCTCCTGCGCACTTGCTCGTCGCAGAGTGCTCCCTGCTATCTTGGTTCGCGCGACACAGCGTGAAAGTGCCTCATTGTTTCGGCGTGCGCAGCCGGTCGTACAGCCACGCCTTCACGAATTTCAGGTCGCGGTCGGCTGTGGCTTTGGAGATTCCCACCATCTCCGCCGTTTCTTCAGACGTGAATCCCAGGAAAAAATGGAGCTCCACCATGCGGCATTTTCGCGCGTCAATCTGCTCGAGTTCATCCAGTAAGCGGTCCAGGTCCAGGATGTCCGGACTCGCGATGTCCACCCACGCAAGCTCTTCGTGCAGCGGAACCATCACACCGCCCTTGCGCTTCTGCCGTCCTTCCAGGCGCGCCTGATCAATCAGCACGCGGCGCATCAAGCGCGCGGAAAGGCTGTAAAAATGTTGGCGATCGTCGAAGTGCAGTACGCGCTGGCGGATCAATTTTAGGTAAACCTCATTCACGAGGCCGGTGGGTTGCAGAACGTTGCCGGGGCGCTCGCCCCGAAAGAGCGCCTGCGCGATTTGCCTTAGTTGAGGGTAGACGAGGTCGAACAGCGGCCCGAGCGCAGCGGATTCGCCGCCGTTCCACTGACGAAGCAGGATCGTGATTTCGCCTGGATCTGACAACCCCACACCATTCGGTGGAGTATACACCGGGGCGCGAGCTGCTTGGTGTGGCCAGCGGACGGGTGAACGTCTGGCCGGGCTGCGGTGCGTCGTTGGAGGAAGCTTTGAAGAGGAAAGATCAGGATCTTCGACGTCAAGATTTTGAGCGGTCACCGCGGCGTTTGGGCCGCGACGCAGCGGTCGGGGAGTGGCGAGCAAGGAATTTGTAAGCCAAGCCCAGCAGGTCGCGCAAGATTCCGTCGTCTACGAGAGCGAGACGAATGAGAACGGTGTTGTGGCCGACGTAGTGACGTGGAATGTAATAAATCTCCGGCGCGCTGGCGACAAGCTCGGCAAGGTCTTCGGGACCGACGCGCACGAAGACCGAACCGGGCTCAGCGGTGCGATGCGTCGGCACTCCCGCAAGCAATTTTCCATTCACCTTCAGTGCGGGGGCGCCATACGCAGTGCTTTCTTCCACGCCGGGCAGCGTGAGGCCGATCTTCCTCATGTTGTCGAACGTAATGGATCGCTTCGCCATCGCCGCCCTGTGAAATTTTCTGAGCTGCCCGCCAAGGGGGTCTCTTTATACATTAAATCATTGCTAGGGTAACGCAGAATTGAATGATATAAGCGTCGCTAGGAGGTTCCGATGAGTGCTCCCCTGATTGGCATGTCTTTTCCTTCTTTCCTGGTCCTTTCGATACTCAGCGCGATTGTTGCCGGCATAGTTCACTGGGGATTCCGTTATCGACTTTTCCAGGGCGTGGATGGCTTCGTCGGCCAGTGGATTGTTGCCTGGCTCGGCGCGTGGTTGGGTCCCGCCGTACTCGGCCATTGGTTTGACTCCGCCATGGTATCCAACATCTACGTCATCCCCGCTGTCCTTGGGTCCTTTGCGGGTGCGCTCGGCGGCACGATAAATGCCAAGCTCATGGCCGGATTGGTGTCGCAGAAGTAAGCGTTCTACTGCAACAAAGCATCGGCCGGAGATCGCGTGCGGCGTTCAATGCCCGGTAAATCGCATGGAGCCGTATCGATAGTCTGCGTTTTGTGTTGAACTATCTACCAAGTGCATCTTGAACTTGACGCGGTGGCCGCGACGAATTTGATAAGGCGTGGCGCTGGACGAATCTGCGCGGATCGTTCCTTGCGGGAGGTCTGAATGATCGTTGAAGGCGGCGTCGAAGTTGCACCGTCGCGACCGACGGTTGAAACTTCACGCGCAAGAATACGTGAAAGAAGATGGAACTGGCTGTTCAGTTCGATTTTCGCGCGCGAAGCGGTGACCGAAGCGGTCACGACGAGAGTTCACTTCAACGCAAGCCCTGAGGCTATCTGGAATCGCATCTTGTTCTACGAGGAAGTTCGCGCGCACCCACCACTGCTTCTTCGTTTATTTTTGCCTCAACCGACCCGCACCGAAGGCGATAAGACGCGCGTCGGAGCGACGGTCCGCTGCGTTTACGCCGCTGGAAATTTGGTGAAACGCATCACTGCTGTCCAGCCGCCGACGAGCCTTCGGTTCGACGTGATAGAGCAGAAACTGGGCATCGAAGCTTGTGTGTTGACGCTGAGTGGTTCGTATGAAATTCACACTTCAGACGGCGCAACTTGTGTTGAGCTGACTACGCGTTATCGCGCGTACTTGCATCCCCGCGTTCTTTGGCGGCCAGTGGAAGCGCTCCTGGTGAGGCAACTTCATCGTCATATCCTAAGAGGCCTCCGCGCGAATGAGTTTTGTGGCGAATCAATTTTGCGGCCGGCGGTCTCGAATCGCCTCGCGCTGCCGCCAAACTGTGCGCATCCCGGAGATCTTACGTGCACGACATCGGAATCTCATTCCCATCGCTAGCCCTCATACGTATTAGTCTTGCCGCCGTTTGGCTATACGAGGGGCTGTGGTGCAAAATCCTCGGCCGCGTACAGTCGCAAGTGGACGTGGTTACGGCTGTGCCGAGGTTCGGCGCGCGTTTCGGATTGCCTTTTCTGAAAACACTCGGAGTTGTTGAGGTCGGGCTCGCCCTGTGGGTTATGACCGGAGTTGCTCCGGGGCTGTGTGCAATTGTGCAGACGGGCTTGTTGGTTGTGCTGAATGTAAATGGACTCCTGTGGGCCCGGCGAGTGATCCGCGAACCATTCGGTATGATTGTCAAGAACATCGCTTTCCTGGTCCTGGTCTGGGTGTGCGGCGCCCTTTCCCGGGGCCGGCCGTGACGTCCGATACTGCGTGGCAAACCGGGCGGCTCGGTTCCTCCAGAAGCCCGCAACGGCTGCTCTTCGGGAGCATGCACGAAGACGCAGAAATTGAGCGAGAGGCCTTCGAGGGCGCGGACCGCGTATTCTGCATCGCGTCCGCCGGAAACACGGCGATTCGCCTCGCCGATCAGCACGAAGTCATTGCGTGTGACATCAATCCAGTACAACTGGCCTACGCTCAGCGGCGAGCCGCTGGAGGCGCGTTCGAAGAGGGCGACGCCGAGCGTGCGATGAACTTTGCGCGCGCGTTTATGCCGCTTGTCGGTTGGCGGCGAGACGCGGTCCGCGCGTTTCTAGCACTCTCCGATCTTGGCGAGCAAATGGATTTCTGGAGCAAGCATCTGGACACGCGCCGCTTCCGCGCAGGTTTCGACGCTTTAATGTCCCCCGCGATCTTGCGCGTGATGTACCGGCGGGATTTTCTTTCCTTCTTGCCTCCGCACTTCGGCGCGGTGGTTCGCAAACGCCTCGAACGCGGATTTGCCCTGCATAAGAACGCCACAAATCCCTACGCACGCGCGCTTCTGCTTGGCGAGACCATCGACGAACCGAAACCAGGAGCACCGAAGAACATCCAGTTCGTCTTGGCAGACGCGGCGTCTTGGCTGGAATCATGTCCGGCCGGGAATTTCGACGCCTTTGCGCTTTCCAACATTTTAGATGGCGCGAACGTGAATTATCGGTCGAGGCTCTTCGAAGCTATCCGTCGTGCAGCCAGCGACGACGCAGTGGTTGTGCTGCGGAGCTTTGCCGAACCAGCGGCGGGGCTTGGCTCGAATCACGCCGAGCGCGATCGTTCGATGCTGTGGGGCATCGTGGAAATTCGTAGCGCGCAATTACCCTCGTGATAGCGCACCATCAAGTGGCAGTGATCACACCAATTGTGTCTCGTTTGCGTCCGCACAGCAGAATCACATTTCTTCCGTGACGGGAAATGGAATGGTGCGCAACACTCTCGTAGAATCATCCAGCAACCGCGTCTGAACCGCAGACGGGGAGACCGACAATGCGTTTCGAGGATTTCTGGGACCGGCCTCTGCCAGAGTTGTTCAAAGAACTACAGGCGACTCCGGCGGGGCTGACGACCGAAGAAGCGAGCCGCCGATTGCATCGGTACGGCCCAAACAGTCTGGTCCGCGTATCTCGCTTCGCGGTGCTGTTCAGTTTTTTCGGTTTTTTCGCGAATCCACTTGTCATCATCCTTGTCGTCGCCAGCGGCGTATCTCTTGCACTCGGAGAGCACGTCGGCGGATTCATCATCATCGCGATCGTACTGTTCAGTGTGCTTCTGAATTTCTTGATGGAATTCCAAGCGCGACATGCGGTCGAGGAGATTCAGAAGCAAATTGCCATAACCGCTGCCGTCGTGCGGGATGGAAAAGAACAGGAACTGCCGGTAGCCGAGCTAGTCCGGGGAGATATTGTCCGGCTCAAGGCAGGAGACCTTGTGCCGGCGGACGCCCGTTTACTGGAGGTAAAGGACCTGCACGTGCGCGAATCAGTGCTCACCGGCGAGTCTTTAGCGGTCGAAAAGACGGCAACTGACCTTTCGAAGGAACAACACGGCATCGTGGACGCGAGCAACAGCGTTTTCCTCGGCACCGCCGTTCAGACTGGGATCGGTACCGCGGTCATCGTCCGTACGGGGAAGGATACGGCTTGCGGTGAGATCGCGCAGCGTCTGGCGATGCGGCCACCGGAGACCGAGTTTGGCCGCGGCATACGCCACTTCGGGATGATGCTCACATGGGTGACCATGTTGCTCGTCCTTTTCGTCCTGCTGGTGAACATCATGTTCCATCGCCCGGTTTTGGAGTCTTTCCTTTTCTCGGTCGCGCTTGCCGTCGGGATGACGCCTGAAATGATGCCCATGATCATCACGGTGACGCTGGCCCAGGGCGCAAAGCGGATGACAAAAAAGAAGGTTCTGGTAAAACAACTTGCGGCGATTGAAGATTTCGGCAGCATCGATATTCTCTGTACCGACAAGACAGGCACGCTCACCGAAGGGGAGATCGTGCTTGATCGGCACGTGGATTTCAGAGGCAAAGATAATGAGAACGTTCTGCAACTCATTTATCTGAACAGCCACTTTGAGGCGGGCATCAAGAACCCGCTTGACGATGCAATCTTGAAGCACGACGCCCCTTCGATTGTTGGGTATGACAAGGTGGACGAGATTCCTTTCGATTTCAACCGCAAGCGTCTTTCCGTAGTGGTGCGCCACGCTGACGAATACCTTCTGATCACCAAGGGCGAGGCTGAGAGTGTCTTTGCTGTGTGCGAAACCGTGGCCGTCGATGGTGTTCCTCAGCCGTTCGACGCGGATCGGCGGTCAGAAGCCGAAGACACCCTTAAAAAACTGAGTGCGGACGGGTTTCGCGCTCTTGGGGTGGCGGTGCTGAAGGTGGAGAAACAGGACGCATACGCTGTGGTTGCCGAGCAAGGTATGACGCTGATTGGGTTCGCAGCATTCCTTGACCCGCCGAAGGAGGGGGTTGCTGCTGTCCTGGAGGCTCTGAAACAGAACGGCATCTCTGTGGTCATCATGACCGGAGACAATCAATATGTGACACAGAAAATAAGTCACGACGTAGGGCTGGCGGCAGATCGGATTCTCATCGGGAATCAGGTCGCTGCGATGGATGATGCCGCTCTTGCCTATCAGGCGGAGAACGGCGCCGTCTTTGCCCGGGTATCCCCCGAACAGAAGGATCGCGTGATCCTGGCACTTAAAACGCGCGGGCACGTGGTTGGGTACATGGGTGACGGAATCAATGATGCTCCGTCGCTGCACACTGCCGACGTCGGGATTTCAGTTATGAATGGAGTGAATGTCGCCAAGGACGCTGCCAAGATCATCCTTCTGGAAAAAGATCTCGCGGTTGTGAACGACGGGGTGGTCGAGGGGCGGCGTTCCTTTGCCAACATCATGAAGTACATCATCATGGGCACCAGCTCGAACTTCGGAAATATGTTCAGCATGGCTGCGGCATCCCTCTTTCTGCCATTTCTGCCGATGCTCCCGAGCCAAATACTTCTGAACAATTTTCTTTATGATGTCTCGCAAGTTAGCATCCCCACCGACAACGTTGATCCCGCCATGAAGCAACGGCCCAAGCGGTGGCGGATTGGATTCATTCGCCAATTCATGATGATCATTGGTCCAATCAGCTCAATCTATGATTTCCTCACTTTCGCGGTGCTGCTCTGGGTGTTCCACGCCTCCACACACGAATCGCTCTTCCACACCGGATGGTTCGTGGAGTCTCTGGCGACACAGACTCTGGTGGTATTTGTGATCCGCACGTCAGCCAATCCACTCAAGAGCCTGCCCAGCCGGTCGCTGTTGATCAGCGTGTTGGCGATCGTTGCTTTCGCAATCGTGTTGCCATATACGCCGCTCGGGGGATTGCTACGTTTTACGCCGCTGCCCTTATCATTATTGGGTGCGATTGCCTTTCTGGCCGTGACCTATCTCTTCCTCGTGCAGATCGTAAAGTCCTGGTTTTATCGCCGACACGCCCTGCTCTGATGACAGTGGTCGGCGTGAGCTCCTTCCCGTGGTGGCGAGTAAGCTCTGAACGCCAACGAACGCAAGCAAGTCTTCAATATTCTGCGATGCAATTTGCAGCCGGGATGGTTCAGCGTCACACGCATGAACAATGGTCCGAGCGCGATCGTTCGATGCCGTGGGTATCGTGGAAATTCGCTGGGCCAAGTAGGAGTTACTTCGCCGAAAAATCAGGGGTCGCGTGGCGAGTTCACTCGAGCTGATCCGGCGCAGGCGGATTCGCACCGCCGGTTTCGAGGCCACCGGTGCAATGCTGTTTCGCACACAACAGCGCAAATCAAACCACAGATACAACGAGAGCTGGTATTCTAGCGTCCAATCAGCGGGGAACAGCAGGGCTGAACCATAACTAAAGTCTCAGCGAATCTACAGCATTACCGTCGAAGGGGAGTTCCCGAGTTCATGCAGAGGTGGCTGAAAACAAACTGCGGCAGTGTGCTCGGAGCGATCCTTGCCTTCATTGTGCTGCTCACGATCTCTCCCATGACGACTGCTCAGCAGGCCGTTCCTGTCACCGGCGCGCCAGTAAGTGATCCGCAAAAAGCTCCGCCCAAGGCCGACGCAGTTCCTGCCCAGGACGAAAATGATGGCAATGGGCAGACAACCGTCGGCGATGCCGATCAACAAACTACTGCGCAGCAAGCGAGCGGGCAGCAATCGGCAACTTCGACGCTCCCGAAGACGGATGACCAGAAGCAACGGTTGGCCGTGAATCCCGTCACCGGATTGACCGTGTCGTCGGCTAAGAATTTTGTTCCGTTGACTTCGAAGGAGCGCTTGAGCTTGTACTGGCGTCAAAACTTCTTTTCGGTCGGAGCGTATTTCAGGCCAGTCTTTTTTGCTCTCGTCCTCGATCAAGCTACGGGCTCGCCCTCGCAGTGGGGCGGCGGGTTTGGCGGATTCGGACCCCGAGTGGGCTCACGAATTTTGAGCAATGTGGTCCAAGGGACTATCCGCGCGCCGCTGGCGGCGGTGCTCCATGAAGACGTTCGCTACATCACCGACCATCAAGGGGGCAAGAAGCGGGTCCTGCATGCCGTCGAATACAGCTTTCTCACTTATAACACTCAGGGTCACCCGACCTTGAACATCGCAAAGCTGGTGGGATATTACGCTTCGACCGCGATCTCAACAACGTGGCGTCCTGGCCATCATGATGTATGGGACTATACGCTGTCTAACGGCAGCGAGCAGGTTGGGCTCAGTGTGCCGGTGAACATTCTGCAAGAATTCTGGCCGGATATTTTGCGCAAGATCGCGCACCGGCATTAACGCGGTTGTGTCCACAGTTTTTCGCACATTCGCTGAGTTGTAGGTCTGTTGGTTGTTCTATTCGGCTCCCCCGAGGGGAAGCCGAGAATTTGCGCGGGCATATTCATGCTGCCTCGGTCGCTTCCGCCAGGCGATTCATGTCCAGGTAGCGGCTACAAGATTTTTGATCGCTATCAGCAATGCGGTCTGCGGGGGCTCACCGACCGAAGCCGGCGTCCGTATCGTT
>Ga0335078_10001941_pt1 | contig 31249 bp, 29 predicted proteins | sample Lox_Sample_32_FD_206711 | JGI IMG/M metagenome (GOLD analysis project Ga0335078, IMG submission 206711) | Soil microbial communities from Loxahatchee National Wildlife Refuge, Florida, United States - Lox_Sample_3.2 | ecosystem: Environmental > Terrestrial > Soil > Wetlands | place: USA... | reverse complement strand
CCGCCGGGAATGTATTGCAACGCCTCGGCAAACAGCGATTTGGATTGGACCGATGAATTCATTGCCGATTCGGGAAGAACGTCGCGGCCAACGAACCTTTCTCCGTGCGAATGGCCGTGCCGGTGCCAATGTTGTGCCGTGTGAACCAGCCGTCCTTGGTTTCCAAAACGTATTGGATGTTGTCACTCGCTGCGAGCACGGTGTTGGTGTCGTTTTTCTCAAGGTGATGAATCTCTTCGATGACGCCATCGGGGCCGATATAGGCGGCGGAAAGCGACTCGGGACAATTCTTCATCCAGAAGGTCGCGCGTTGCGGCACCGGCAACACAAACAACATCGTGTCGGTTTCCTGGATGTTCGTGCGGAACATCATGCCGGTCCGTTCCTGTTGTTCCGTGAGTGCGAGTTCGGTGTCCAGGGTTTCCGCGCCAAGATAAATTTTCATCGTGGGCAATTTCAGTTGCGCATGGGTGGGAACCCGGTCGTCCGGGGACGGCGGAGTTGCGGCCGTCTCCCCGGGTTTTTTGCAGCCGGCCAATAACGTCCCGATTAGAAACAGGGGAATGAATCCTGTCCATTTCATGCTACAAGGGTGCGCAAGGCGGCCGCCGTTTTCAACCAAATGTTAAACGGCGCCGCGTCATTCACGACGCCGGGACCGAAACCATGGCCTCGCCAGGGCACGAATATCCCATCGGGCTACGCCGGCAATGCCGGGGCGGGCGCAGGAACAGCGCCGGCGGGTGCGGGCGCGTGCGACTGCTTGCTTTCGGCACCGGTATCCAGGCACTTGCGGACCGCCTGCGCCAATTGGAGCGGCAGATAAGGTTTGGCAAGAAAAGTCGTGCTGCCGGCTTTGGAATCTTTTTCCATCAATTCGGAGCTGTAACCGCTCGTGTAGATCACTTTGAGTCCGGGCTTTTGTTTTCTTAATTGCGTGGCCAGGTCATTGCCCGTCATGCCGCCCGGCATGATCATATCCGTCAGGAGTAAATCCACCTGCCCATTGTGCTCATCCCAAATCCGCAGTGCCTCGGCACCGGACGAAGCGGCCAAAACAAGGTAGCGATAGCCCTGCAGAACATTCCGCACCAATTCCAGCAGGCCGGTCTCGTCCTCGACGACCAGAATCGTTTCTTCACCGCCCTGCACCGGTTTGGGTTCAGCGGCCGGCGCAGCGGGCGCGGGACGGGATTCGGTAGCCACCGGCAGAAAGACTTGGAACGTGCTGCCCGTGCCCATCTCGCTGCGAACTTCAATCCAGCCCTGATGTTGTTTGACCATCCCGTAAATGGTGGCCAAACCCAGCCCGGTCCCCTTGCCCACCTCCTTGGTGGTAAAAAATGGCTCGAACAGGCGTTGCATCACCTTGTGGTCCATACCACAGCCGGTATCCGTCACCGTCAAACAAACGAACCAACCCGGCCGGGCTTCGCGATGTTGACGCACGTGGGTAGCCCCGATTTCAACGGTGGAAGTCGCAATCAGCATTTTGCCGCCCCTGGGCATGGCGTCGCGCGCATTAACGGCGAGATTCATGACAATCTGCTCGATCATGCCGGTGTCCGCCTCGATGTGTGGCAGGTTGGGTTGATAACGGGTTTCCAGCGCAATGTCCTCGCCGAGCATTTGCGGGAGCATGTTTCCCAGATTTTGGAGCACCGTGTTCAAATCGAGGATTTTCGAACGAAAGATTTGTTTGCGACTGAACGTGAGCAATTGCCGGACGAAGCTGGCCGCCCGTTCTGACGCAGCGGAGATTTGTTTCAATGATCGAACGGAGTGCGAATCCGGCGAGGTGGTGCTGAGCAACAGCCCGGCGTGACCCTGGATGACGGTCAAAATGTTGTTGATATCATGCGCCACACCTGCGGCCAACTGGCCGACGGATTCCATTTTTTGCGATTGTCGCAATTGGGCTTCCAGTGTCAGCCGCTCCGTGACGTCCTCGACCGTGACCACCATGCCGTCAGTTTTTCCTGCGGCATCAAACAGGGGTGTTGCGTTGGCCGAGAGCAAAGTGTGATGACCACTGGGCTGATCGATCGTATAGCGAATGTCCTGCGCCGCCCGGCCGGAATCGAGCACTTGTTTCAGCGGTGAAGGCTGTTCCGCCAGGGGATTGCCTTCCAGGTCGGTCGAGCGCCAATTCAAAACACTGCCGGTCCTCCGGGCAATGGCGTCCCTGGTCAGCCCAAGCACTTCCTCGGCCCGACGGTTGGCAAAAGTGATTTTTCCCGACTGGTCGGTAACGATGATACCCACGGGGCTTGTCTCCATGATGCGGCTGATGAGATCGCGGTCGCGGCGGAGACGTTCCTTGGCGCGTTGACCTTCGATGGCGTAGCGGATGGCGCGTTCCAGTTTGTCGGCGTCCAACTGGCCCTTGAGCAGATAGTCAGCGGCGCCGGCCCTCATCGCTTCGAGATCAATTTCGTGATCGCCCTGGCCGGTCAGCAGAATCATCGGTGGCCTGCCACTGAACGACTGCGATTCGCGCAACAATTCGAGCCCGGTCCGTTCACCCAGGCGATAATCGAGCAAACACACATCGTGTTCGCGACGCTGGAGCGCCGCCAAGGCGGCATCGTACTTGTCAACCCAGTCCAGCCGATAGGGAGGGTTCCCGATTTGAGAAACGAGATCGCGCGTGATGATATAGTCATCCTCATCATCATCCACCAACAGGACTCTGACGGCGGAGTCGGACATAAAATCGGATTACACCCCGTCTTGCGGCAGTTTGACGACCTCAAACCAATACTGGCCGAGAACCTTGACCAGTTCCACGAGTGACTTGAAGGTCACGGGTTTGGTGACATAGGAATTCACACCCAGATCATAGCTGCGCAGAATATCCTCCTCGGCTTTTGAGGTGGTGAGGACAACGATCGGGACCCGGCGCAGAACGGGGTCCGCCTTGATTTCTTTGAGCGCCTCGCGGCCGTCTTTGCGGGGCATGTTCAAGTCGAGCAGGATGAGCCCCGGCAAGGGCTCGCCGTTCAACTCGCTGTAGCGGCCGCGCCGCCGCAGGTACTCCATTAATTCCTCGCCGTCCTCCACGCAATGGAGTTCGTTGGCCAGACGGTTTTCCGCAAAAGCATCCCGCGTCAATTGCCGATCGTCCGGATCGTCGTCCGCCAAAAGAATTGTAATCATTTTCCCTTCCTTTTTCATGGTCTCCTCATTCGGTTTGCACGTCGTTGTTGTTCATTTCTTTGGGGTGGGCTACCGGCAATGTCACGATGAATGTGGCCCCGGCTCCCGGTTTGCTTTTTGCGGTGATGTCACCATGGTGAAACACCGCAATCTTTCTGGCGATTGCCAGCCCCATGCCCGTGCCTTCGTATTCGTTCCGGCTGTGCAATCGCTGAAACACATTAAAGATCCGGTCCAGATATTTTTCGTCGAAACCGATGCCGTTGTCGCTGACCGTCAAGCGGCAAAGTTTTTCCTCCGGTTCATCCGGCCCGGCCTGGGGCCGGCGCCCGGAGATGATTTGCGCCTCGACTTTTACTACGGGCGCCACCTCGGGGCGGCGGAATTTGAGGGCGTTGCCAATCAAATTTTGCAGCAACTGACGCATTTGCAACGCTTCCGCTTCGATCGTCGGCAGCGTTCCCACTTGCACGCGCCCTTTGACCTGTTCGATCCGGCCCTCCAAATCACTCAGGACGTCGTCGGCCACCTTGGCCAAATCCACTGATTCGAACGGTTTTGCCTTGGTGGTGACGCGCGAAAAAGTCAACAGCTCATTGATCAGGTTCTGCATGCGCGAGGCTGCCTTCTGCATCCGCTCCAGACAATCACCCGCTTCCGGGTCCAGGTGCTCACCGGACTTTTCCTTGAGCCGTTCCCCAAAAACCACAATTTTCCGCAACGGTTCCTGCAAATCATGCGAGGCGACATAGGCAAAATCCTGCAACTCGCGATTGCTGCGTTCAAGTTGGGTCGTGAACTGGCGCAGCTTCTCCTCGTTCTTGCGCAGGGTTTCCTGGACCTCCCTCACCTCGTGGATGTCGCGCGTCACTCCCACCGTTCCCAAAACGTTTCCCTGGTTGTCCCGCCAGAGCACCTTGCTGGTAATCGACCAGCGTTTCTGGCCCGATGTGTCGCCGGGGTTGACCTTGTATTGTTCCTGATTAATGACCGGTTTGCCTGTTCTGATGATGTTCTGTTCATCCGCGAAAAACTGCGCGGCCAATTCCCGGGGAAAATAATCAAAATCGCGTTTGCCCTTCAATTCCTCCGGTGATTTCGCGCCGAGGTTTAACGCATGAGCCCGATTGTTCAACACAAACCGACCCTGCTTGTCCTTCGCGTAAATGAAGTCCGGCAAATTATCAATCAAGGTGCGCAACAGCAGGCGTTCCCGGGCCAGCGCCTCCTCCGCCTCCTTGTGTTTAGTAATGTTCCGGCCGATACCCACGAGCCCGATGATTCTTCCGGATTGATCGCGCAGCGGCAGCTTGCTGGTCAAGAGCCAACGCTTTTCGCCCGTGGCGCCCAGGAAATACTCTTCCCGGTTAATGACCGGCTCGCCCTGAATCACTTTCTGATCGTCAGCCCAGAATTTTTCGGCGATCTCCCGGGGAAAGAAATCGAAATCAGTTTTGCCGAGGGCTTCGGACTCGGTCTGGCAGCGGAGATTTCCCAGGTCTGCGGAATTGATCAATGTCTTCCGCCCGTCGGTGTCCTTGGCGTAGATGCAATCCGGCAGGTTGTCAATCAAGGTGCGCATGAGGTGGCGCTCCCGGGCCAGTGCTTCGTCCGCGCGTTTCTGTTCGGTGATGTCCCGGTTGATGCCCGCGAGGCCGATCACTTTGCCCCCTTCATCCCGCAGCGGCACTTTCGTCACCGACGCCCACGTGACCGCGCCATCGGGCCGGGTCTGCATCTCGATCTTGTTGATCAAAGGCTGGCCCGTCTGGAGGATCTTTTGCTCGTCCTGGAAAAATTCCTGGGCTTTCTCGGGCGGAAAGAAATCAAAGTCCGTCTTGCCGACGGCCTGTTCCGCGTCCGTCAAGCCAATGCGCTGGGCGAGCGTCCGGCTGATCTTAAGGAACCGTGACCGGGTGTCCTTGAAATAAATCCGGTCGGGCACGTTGTCCAGCATGGCTTGCAAGAGCCGCTGGGCCGCGACCAGGGCTTCCTCCGCCCGCTCCCGCTCGGCAATTTGCTGTTGCAGCGCCGCGTTCCGGTCAGAAAGCTCGGCGGTGCGCTCGGCTACCCGTTTCTCCAGTTCATCGCGCGACTGGCGCAGCGCCTCTTCGGTCCGTTTTTGTACGGTGATATCCCGGTTGATGCCGGCGATGCCGACGACTTTGCCCGTCTGGTCACGCAGCGGCACCTTCGTGGTGGACGTCCAGGCGACTTCGCCGTCGGGCAGGACCTGCCTTTCGGTCTTGTTGATCAGCGCCTCGCCCGTGCGGATGATCCGTTGCTCATCCTGGTAATATTCTTCGGCCTGTTGCCTGGCGTTGAAATCAAAATCCGTCTTGCCGACAGCGTCTTCAGGGTCTTTCACGCCCAGACGTTTAGCGAGTGCCTTGCTGAGCTTGATAAACCGGGACTGGGTGTCCTTGAAATAAATCCGGTCCGGCACATTGTCCAGAATGGTCTCCAACAGCCGGTGGGCATCGGCCATGCCTTCCTCCGTTCGCTTCAGGTCCGTGATGTCCCGGCTGATACCCAGCAATCCTACGACCGCGTGTTGTTTATCCAGCAACGGCACTTTCGTGGTCTGCAGCCACCGCGTTTCGTGGGTTCGCGGATTTACTGTCATTTCTTCCCGATTCAGCGGCTGGCCCGATTCCATCACAGCCTGTTCGTCAGCGTAATACTGTCCGGCCAGTTCCTTGGGGAAGATGTCGAGGTCGGTTTTGCCAATCACCTCGTTTTGGGAAGTCGCGCCCATGGCCTGCACGTGAGCAGGATTGTTAAGCAAAAAGCGACTCTGCCGGTCTTTGATGAAAATGCGATCGGGCAGGCTGTCAATCAATGTCCGCAGCAAATCGTACTCCTGCCGGAGCCGTGCGTTCTCCTGGGCAAGCCGCTGGTTCTCCTGCGCGAGCAACCCGCCGGCCTCCCCGGAATCCGGAGTTTCCGAACGGTTGACGGGGCGTTCGTCCGGCGAGCCGGAGACGACTTCAGCCAATGGCCGTTCATTACAGTTAATTGCTTTCATAACCGGGACCTGAATACGCAAGACAGCTCAGGATTTGCAGCAAATACAGCAGGTTAAGTGCCTTCTCCTGGACAAACGGTTACGTCGCCAATTCGTCCTGAAAAATCAGGCCTTTTGCCATTAAATGGGACATGGTCACAGGGAATCTAATACGAGTCCCTGACAGCGCGACTCGGCCCGAAGCTGGCCGCGCCGGAGCCCCGACCAGTGCTGCCGTTGCTCGAACAGCACGGCCCAAAGCTTCTGGACCCGGTATCACCCCGGACAAGCCGTGGCGATCTTTTGTGTGCGGACCGTCCCGACTCGGAAGTACAACGCCGAAGCCTGAATGCGACCGCAGCCAACCGGGTTGCCTGGAGAACTAAATCGGCAGCTGAGTACTTCGAGCTTGTGCGATCAAATCCAATGGCTGCCAGGCATCCCCGGCGCTTGCGTCGCAACCGCGCTGCGTCTAATGTCCCTGCGGCGGCGCCCGTAGCTCAGTTGGATAGAGCATCTGCCTTCTAAGCAGAGGGTCGTGGGTTCGACTCCCGCCGGGCGCGCCACTTTCCATTTACGCTTGCCGATTTACCATTTACGATTCATTCGCAATGCTGAACTTGGAACAACTGGCTGAACTGGCGGGGAAAAATCGCGCCGCCGCAGCCGCGCGCGTTAAGGAATTCTCCATCGGTCACCGGCCATTCGCTTTCAACTCGCGGCCCGCCATCATGGGCGTGGTCAACCTCTCATCCGACTCATGGTATCGCGAAAGCGTCTGCCTGACAGTGGAAGCGGCGGTCCTGCGCGCCAGGGTTTTGACTGCACAAGGCGCGGACGTTGTGGATGTGGGCGCGGAATCCACCCTCGCCCAGGCTGCGCGCCTTGACGACCTGACGCAAAATTCGCGGCTGCTGCCCGTCATCAAGCAACTGCGCAGCGCAAACATCCTGGTTTCGGTCGAAACGTATTCGCCTGCCGTCGCGCGCGCCTGCCTGGAAGCCGGCGCAAACATTCTGAATCTCACCGGCGCGGACGGTGCGGATGAATTGTTCCGCATGGTCGCGGACCGCGATGCCGCGGTGATCATCTGCTACGTCCAGGGCAAGAACGTCCGCGAGGTCGGGGACTTTGATTTCAGCACCGACCCGATTGAGGCGATGCGCGGTTATTTTGCACGGCAGATCGAAATCGCACAGCGCAACGGCGTGAAGAAAATTCTGCTCGACCCGGGTCTTGGCTTTTACTACCGCAATCTGCAGGACAGCGCCGTCCGTGTGCGGCATCAGATGACTGTTTTCCTGAACACATTCCGGCTACGGACACTCGGCTTTCCCATTTGCCAGGCCCTGCCCCACGCCTTTGAATTCTTCCGCGACGAAGTCCGCTGCGCCGAACCGTTTTTTGCCGTGCTGGCCGCGCTGGGTAAAACCGACCTGTTCCGCACCCACGAAGTCCCGCGCATCAGGGCCGTACTGGAAACGATGGATGCTTTTTAACGCAAGACAGGCGCCCCGCCGGTTCCTGAATTTGCCAGAAGGTTTGAAAATGGAGACGGGCGAGCCGCCTGTCCTACGGCTTGCGACAGAGAAACACCCCTTCCTCCTCCGATTTTGTAATCCATTCCTCGCAGATTTTCAGATCGTACCGGTTGAGAATTCCACGCACTCGTTGCGGCGTGTAGCGGTAGGAAAAGAAAAGCCGGATGGAATCGCCGCGTTTGAATTTGAAGGTTTCACTATCGATTTCAAGCCGGCGCGCACGGCGGAAATAAAAGCGCGCCGCAATGCGCTTCAAATTGAAATGGCCATGCTCAATGCCATACCTCAAATCGCCATCGCGCCGATCGACCCCCAGATCGAGCAGGAACGTCATCAGCCAGTCGCGCGTAAGCGGGTTGTCGTACTGCGGCAAAATCCGGTTCACTCCGGTGGCATAATTGTTGCCGGGCGCCAGATTCGCCCCGAACAGCAGAAAATCCCGCGGACGAATAAGCGACGCAAGCTTCGGCAAAATAAGTTGCGGCTCGAAATTGGGGATCATGCCGAAAAAGGTGATGAGCGACGGGTGACGGGTGACAAGACATTCCCGCAAATTGGCCACCGTTGCCAAATCACAAACCAAGGGGGAGCAATTCTTCTCCGGCACCACAGCCAGTGCCGTCCGCCAGGCGGTCAGAACCATCGCCGTGCTCACGTCGCAAGGCGCGTAAAACACTTCGTTGCCGCCGTGCGTCAAGAGTTTCAGCAAGCGCGTGTCTTTTTGCCCGCCACCGCAGCCGAGGCCGATGACATGAACGCGGCGCGATTTGATCCGTGCTACCGCCGCCGCGAAACTGCTCTCATAAATGGCCCGGCCATCCGCGTCGTTGCGGGCTGGCGAATACGCCTGATGCAGCGCGAGCCACTTTTGCGTCTGCTTGACGCTGTCGTAGTGAAACTTGTGATTCACGCGTCGTGCGCGCAGCGAGGCCAGCAAATCGCGCCGGACATTTTCCGGAAACTGGCTGGGGTGAATCGTTACTTTGACAGAGTTGGGCATTCAGAGGCTTCTGACATCAGCGGCTAAGGCCTGGTCTGCGGGAAAACCTGATAGAGCAACAGATAAACCACCACGCCGGTCACCGAAACATACATCCACAGCGGCCACGTCCAGCGGGCAATTTTCTTGTGCAGCTCGAATCGCCCCTTTTTCGCTTGCCAGAGCGTCAACAAAATCAGCGGTACGATAACGCCCGCCAGCACGGTGTGGGTCGCGAGAATAATCAGGTAAATCGGCCTGAACCATTCCGGCTCGCGAAAATGCGTCACTGTCCGGACGCAGGCGTGGTAAGTCAGATAACAGGCCAGAAAAAAAATCGAGGTCACAAACGCCGCCAACATGCAGTTGCGATGCGCGACTTTGTTTTTGCGCCGGATAAAAACGAAACCCGCCGTCAGACAAACCGCGCTCAGGCCGTTAAGCGATGCGTTGACAGCGGGCAAATCGTGGAGGGTCATCGCTCGTGTTCGAGTTGGCGCAACGTCAACAGAATGTGCGGCTTGACTCTCGACCATTCAACGCCCTCCCCTTCGCTTTCAAAGCTGCCGCGCAATCGCCCGTGCTTGTCCACGACCACGAAAATCGTAGTGTGGATGAACAAGTCGGCGGGATTTTTCTGGTCATCTGGTTTCACCGGAACTGCGCTCAATTTCAAACTGTCGCCGGCCAGTTCGGCGATTTGCGTTCTGGTGCCGGTCAGAAATTTCCAGCGATTGAAGTTTGCACCGAAGCGTTCGCCGTATTTCTTCATCACCGCCGGCGTGTCGTAATCGGGATCGGTAGTCAACGTCACCAGCTTGGCCCCGCTGGTTGGCGATATCGCATCCTGGAGCGATTTCATCTGGCCGGTCATAATCGGACACGGCCCGGCGCAGCGGGTGAAAATGATGTCGGCCACCCAGACGTGATTGGTGAGATCCGCGAGCGTGGTCACTTGTCCTTCTTGATTGGTGAGGGTGAAATCAGCCACGTGCCCAAGCACGGGCAAGCGCGGGCGATGCGGATTGCTGATTTCGGACAATGACAGCACATACGCAACGCAAAGCAGGGCGAGAAACAATATGGCCCCTATCCAAAGCGTCCGCGGGAGCCGTTGAGAAATTTCGTCCATAGCCAGTCATCGGGATTATACGCCGAAACCCGTCCGCCGCAAGCCGGGCGCTCCGCCCGCCATCCGGCATCAGTCGCGGACGATCCGGATGACATGAGCGCAAGCCGCAAAATCGCGGTTTTTATTCAAAGCTGGTGGCGGCGCCACTCTTTGACTTAAGCCACTTGTCGTAATCCGCCTGGCTTTCCACAATCAGAAAGCCGCCGGTCATCGCCGAATGCCCGCCGCCGCAGAGCTGCGCGCAGTTGATCTGGTAACGGCCTTCTTTCGTGGGGGTGAACCACACGGGTATCCGCAAACCCGGAATCGCGTCCTGACACACGCGCATCGCAATGATTTTCAGCGAGTGAATCACGTCTTTCGAACTGAGATAAATGATGACGGGCTTGTTGACGACGACATGCATTTCATTCAGCGTCTGGATGTCGTCCTTGCCATGCGGGTCGCCCGGGTCCACGCCAAAGACATTATCCGCGGTGACGAATTTCATGTCCTGCTTGCCGAAAATTCCATCCGGCCCGGCGTAGCGCACGTTCCAGGCGAATTGTTGCGCGACGACCTGGATGACGGTGGATTCGTCGGCGGGCGGGAATTGCGCCACGTTTTTGGACCACACCGGCACGGCCACGGCAATCAACAGCAGCGCTTCGATGGCAGCCACGGCGAGTTCGAGGTAATTCGATGCGTGTCCCCGCACGCCAACATAATCTGCCTTCGGGTTGCGCCGCGCTTGAAAACGGTACAGCACGTAGAAGAAATAAATAATCCAGCCGATAAAGAGCGCGAACATCAGCCAGTGGACATACACCATCAGGTCGTCCACCGCCCGGCCATTGGACGAGGCCAGTTCGGGCAGGCACAAAACCTTGTCTGCGAACCATTGCGTCATAGGTCAGTGGCGGCGTCGGCCGGCGGTGGCGGCGGCGGGTTGGACAGGGCTTCCTCCTTGCGGACGATGTGCACAAAGAATAACGCGATGCTGGTCAGCACGGTCAGCACCACGCCCAGCAGCGTGAGGATGCCCCAATTCATGCCGTTGGCCAGGGCGGAATCGGTTTTGCCATAGCACGCCGCGCAGGCGAACACATGCGATTCCGACAGGATCGGGACCAGCGCGGCAACCATTAAAAACTTGCGCAGTAATTTCACAGGTAACTCATGTTTTTCAGTTTCTTCAAAAAATAAACCCCGTAAACGATGACCAGGATGCCCGCTGCGATTCCGCCCGCGCCGAAGACCGGTCGCCCGTCGGCAAACGCCCACGCGGCGCAACCGAAGGCCAGCGCCGTCAGCAGGCTCACAAAAATCAGATGGACGAATTTCAGCGACATTTCAGTGATACGTTGTGCCGACGGGCATGTCATGCATCGCGTAAATCGTCAACCCCATCAGCCCGGCGAAAAAAAAGACGGTAAACGCGAGCAGCGTGTAAATCATTTTCTTCTCGGACAGCAAGTGCATGAGGAAGCCGGCGACGAGGAAGGCGTTCACGCAGGCGACCGCCAGGATGAGCGTCACCTTGACCGCCCAACTGTAATGCGGCAAATACGACGCGCCAATCATCAACGACACCGCGCAGACGACCGCGATGAAAATGAAAACGCAACGCCGCACGTAATTGTTGAAATCAACCGGATGTGATTCGCTCATAAATTTTCGTCACGTCAAATATAAGACCGGGAACAAAAATATCCAGACCAGGTCCACGAAGTGCCAGAACAGGCCCGACACTTCGATGCGGTTGGTGAAATGTTCGGGGTCGCTCTTCCACAAACGCCGGCCCGGGCCCCAAAGGTACCCGATGACGATGCTGCCGCCGAGGATGTGCAGCGCGTGCAAACCGGTGAGCGTGAAGTAGAGTGCCAGGTATGTGTGGTGCCAGGGACCGTAGTTTTGCATCTCCTTGATTTGCGAGCGTGGAATCCTGATTTCCTCCGTTTTGATGTCCTTTTGTGCGCGGAGATCGTACAAGTCCTTTTCGTCAGCCACGTAACGGCCTTCAATCGTGACCGAGTCGGGGTCGCTCGCCCGCAAATGGCCGTCGGCGATGCGTCCGTCGGTCAGTTGAATTTCGTAATGGATCCATTTGTCGTGGTATTCGTAGGCCTTGATACACAGAAAGGTCAGCGCCAGCAGCAGCGTGCAGGCGTGGAAGAATTTGAATTTGCCAAACTGCCGCGTCTTGCACGCGACCCAGGCGAGCAACGTCGTGATGGCCGACAGGGCGAGCACGAGCGTGTTGATCGTGCCGAGCGTGACGTTGAGCCAGCCGTGCGGCCATTCGCCGGGCACGGCGCCAACCCGCAGCAGGACGTACGCGGAAAACAGCGCGCCGAAGAGCATCACTTCGGAAGCCAGAAACAGCCAGATGCCTACCTTGGCGTTGTAAATGCCGGTGTCGGGCCGCGGCTGGATGGCGTAAGGAATTTCCATGGAAAAATTCAATGGGCGGCCGGCAGGGGCGAAATTTTCGGCCTGGTCACAGGCGCCTCAGGTTCGTTTTGTGGGGTGAATTCAGTGTCGTGGCCGGGCACGCTGTATTCATAGGGACCGCGATAAATTTGGGGCGGCTTTGCAAAATTGCCGTGTGGCGGAGGCGTGGGCGTCTGCCATTCGAGTGTCGTCGAATGCCATGGATTGTCGCTCTGCACTTCCTCGCCGTGTTTGATGCTCCAGAACAGATTGATGATGAAAGGAATTTGCGCCAGTCCCAGCGCCATCGCGCCCCACAGAATCCAGGTGTGCATCTCCATGATGGTGTTCGGCAGCGTGTCCAGCGCGCCCGGCACGCGCGCGGCGGAATAATTCGCGCCGCCGTCGGCCATGCGCCGCAACATGCCTTCCATGCCTTGCGCGAACATCGGCAGGAACACGACGTTCATGAACACAAATGAACCCCAGAAATGAACGCGGCCCCAGAATTCATTCATTCGCCGCCCTGTCATCTTCGGGAACCAATAATAAATCCCCGCAAACAGCGCAAAAATCGTCCCCGGCGCGACGACGTAGTGAAAATGCGCGATGACGTAATAGGTGTCGTGCAGATAAATGTCCGCCGGCGCCAGGCCGAGCGGCAGGCCAGTCAGGCCGCCGATGCCGAACATCGGCAAAAATCCCAGCGAAAAGAGCATCGGCGTGTTGAACCGGATGGAACCACCCCACAACGAAATCAGCAGGCACGTTAAAATGATGACTGACGGAATCGAAATCGCGAGCGTCGTCGCCTGAAAGAACGTGGCAATCCTGGTGCCCATGCCCGTCAGGTACATGTGGTGCGCCCAGACGATGAACGACAAAAACCCGATGGCCAGCACCGAATACACCAGCGATTTGTAGCCCCAGATCGGCTTGCGCGTGTTATTGGCCAGGATTTCGCATACGATACCCATCGCCGGCAGGATCAAAACATAGACTTCCGGATGGCCGAGAAACCAGAACAGATGTTGCCACAACAGCGGGCTGCCGCCGCCGCTAACGTGCGCCAGGTGTCCCCCCACCGCCAGGCCCGTCGGCAAAAAGAAACTCGTGTGTGCCAGGTTGTCCATCAATTGCATAATGCCCGCCGCTTCCAGCGGTGGAAACGCCAGCAGTAACAAGAACGCCGTCACGAATTGGGCCCACACGAAAAATGGCAGCCGCATCCACGTCATCCCGGGCGCGCGCAACTGAATAATGGTGGCGATGAAATTCACGGCGCCCAGCAACGACGAAGTGATGAGCAGCACCATGCCGATAAGCCAGAACGCCTGGCCGTGGGTCGGAATGGTCGTCGCCAGCGGCGAATAGGAAGTCCAGCCGGCCTGTGCCGCGCCACCCGGAATAAAGAAGCTTACCACCATCACGATGCCGCCGAGCACGTAAGCCTGGTAACTCGCCATGTTCACCCGCGGAAACGCCATGTCCGGGGCGCCAATCATCAGCGGCACGACGTAATTGCCGAAGGCCGCGAACGCCAGCGGCACCACGCCGAGGAAAATCATGATGGTCCCGTGCATTGCGCCGAATGAATTGTACAAGTCCGGCGAAATCGCGCCGTGACCCGCCATCGTCGGCCCCAAAAGTTTTTCCAGCAATGGGCCGATGAATGGCACTGGCGCGCCCGGATGCGCAATCTGCCAGCGCATCAGGAGCATCAGGAAAAAGCCGAAGAGCAGAAAGCACAATGCCGTAAATCCGTACTGAATGCCGATAATTTTATGGTCGGTGGAAAAAACGCAGCCACGCCAGAAACCGGGATCATGATGGGCCGCATGCCCGTGTTCCGCGTGCGCTTCATGCGCCCCGGATTCACGAAACGGCGGGAATTGTTCAACTGTTGTATCCATGCCCCTTTACTTCGGCGAAATGACAAATGACGAAACCAAAATGACTGATGAATGACGAAGCCTGAATGACAAACCGGCAACGGCCCGCAGAGCGCTCGATCCGTGATTCGTCATTGGGAATTCTTTCGGCATTTGGATTTTGGCATTCGTCATTTCTATTTCACCTTGTCCCAGACCATCAGGGCCAGCAGCAGCGGCAGATAAAGGATGGACGCCAGGAACAGCCAGCGCGCGCGCGCCAGCGTGAGCCGGCGCGAAAACTGGACCGCACAAAACAGATACCCGGCGCCCAACACCAGCGCGCCCGCAAGATAAATCGGCCCGGCGAGTATAAAAGTGAACGGTAACAGACTGACCGCCAGCAAGGCGAGTGTGCAGCTCACGGATTGTTCGCCGGCGCGTCGCCCGGTCGGATCAACCACCGGCAACATTTTGAAGCCGGCACGCGCGTATTCGTCCCGGTAAATCCAGGCGATGGCCATGAAATGGGGAATTTGCCAGAACGCTACGATGGCAAAAAGGGCCCAACCTCCGTTGCCCAGGTCTCCGCGCGCCGCCGTCCAGCCCATCAATGCCGGCAACGCCCCCGGCACGGCCCCGACGTTGGTATTCAGCCATGTCACGCGTTTCAACGGCGTGTAAATGAACAAGTAGGCGAGCAAGGTGACCGCGCCAACGATGCTTGTGAGCAAATTCACGGCCAGCGCGAGATAAACCAGGCCAACCACCGCACACGCGCTGCCGAACAACATCACAGTCGCCGGCTGTAACCGGCCGGATGGCAGCGGACGGTCCTGCGTCCGGCGCATCTTGGCGTCGTATTCGCGTTCCAGCAATTGGTTCAACGCCGCCGCGCCGGAGGCAACCAGTGCCGTCGCCGCCAACATATGAATCATCAACGTGACATCCATCGCGCCCCGCCAGCCGAGATAAAATCCAACGAGCGTCGTCGCCAGCACGAGTGCCGTCAATCGCGCTTTGACCAGATCCGCGAAAACTGCCGTCCAACTTTTGTCCGCAGCCCCGACGCGTGACGCCGGGGCCATTAAAATTTCAGCCGGGATTTCTTTCATTTTATTTGCTACCAACCATGGCGGGATGCCCGCCAATTGTCGCGCCGGCCTTTGACCGCCGGTCTTCGGCGTGGCGCGCACCAAGCGCCGCTAATGGGGGGCCAAAGGCGATGATGCACCACAATGCGCCCGTCACGAGTGACAACGCGCCGACGAGCACGTGTGCCGTGGCCACGTCGGCAGCCTTGTTGGACCAGATGGTCGCCGCCCCGAGTATGATTTGCGCCATGATCAATCCAAGCCAGAAGAGCGAAAGACGCCGACAAATCGGGTCGACGTTTTCGGGTCCGGCTTGCGCCCGATCTTGACCCGCTCCTCCGCGCCGCGCTCGCCAAGCGCAAACCACGACCAGAATTAAGATAGCCAGCGCCACAATGCGATGCACCATCTGGAGAGCGATTTGCGACGCCGTGATTGGATTTCCCGAAACGACTTCCATGCGGTCGGCGTTGTAGCGCGCCACGGCGGCAGCACTCGTGTCCGGCCAGATTTTTCCGTAAGCGGCCGGGAAATCGGGTATGGCCAGGCCGGCGTGCTGATGCCGCATCGTCGCGCCCAGAATCAGTTGCAGGAAAATCAGAAGGGTCGTTGCCAGCACCAGCGAACGCAAATTTTTGTAGCGGTGGTATGTGACTGTCACATTTTCCGCCGGTCGGCGGTCACAGACCGCCGCTACATTTTGCCACCACCGGCTGGTGAACAGCGCCAACGCGCAGCTCAGTACGAAGAACAACTGGGCGAGCGCGCCATGGACGATGCCGAGTTTGTCCATGTCCAGCGTCACGCGCAGCCCGCCGAGCACGCCTTGCAACGCCACCAGCACAAACGCGAGCAGGCCGAGCCAACGCAACCAGGGTCGCGGATCCCGCAGCCAGAGCCAGACGGCGAGCACGGTCGTCAACAGTCCGATGCCCGAGGCCAGCAGGCGGTGCGTGTGCTCGTAAAAAATGCCGCCGACCCATTTGGAGACCGGGAACCAAAACATGTTGTAACCGTAGGTATTCGGCCAATCGGGCACGGACATGCCGGCTTCATGGCTGGTGACCATGCCGCCCGAGCCGAGCAGCAAAAACGTGGCCGCGGCCGTCACCAGGATAAACCGGTGCAGCCAAGGATTGTAATTTTGCGCATTGGCGTTCATTAAAAAATTTGCGGCGACGGGCCCGCGGCCCGGTGCCGTCGCATTCCACCGACGCTCCAGTTACTTGACTTCAAACGTGAAATTCACGGTCACGTCGCTGTCCTTCACTTCCACGTCCTGCGTTTGTGACCCGAGTTTGCGGTGATCGGCCGCCACGGTGTATTTGCCGGGCGGCACGTTTTTGATGACGAATTTGCCGTCCGGACTGCTGACGCCAAAGTATGGGCTGTCAAACACGCTCACCCAGGCGAACATCCAGGGGTGCACATCGCATTTGAAGCGCAGGAACATTTCCGGCCTGGGAAACGTGTAGGTCAAATCCGCCCCGCCGGGCATTTGCGCGTCGTTGTGCTCCTCGTTGCCGGCCACGGTGGGCGTGCAATGGACGTTGTGGATGCAATTGTCGGAATTTTTGACGACGAGTTTCTGGCCGGTCTGGATCGCAAGGATTTGGGGCACGTACAGGCAGCCCTTCTGGTCGAGCACGACCGGCGGTGCGCTCGCGCCGGTGGATTTGCCGGTGACACTTTTCAGCGAAACCACCACGTCGGCCAATTCACCCTTCGGACCCACTACATAAAAATGCGTGGTCGGCGTGGTTTTGTGCATTGCCGCACAATCCGGGTTGTCCATGAGCGGTGTGATGGGGACTTCCGCCGGCGGCGTGCCTTTGAGGATAATGGTACCGATGATATCCGCCGCGTGGGCAGCCGGGGCGACCGCCAACATGGCAACCAATAGAATGACCGGAGAAACTTTCATCGCTTGCATTTTTTGAGAATTCAAAATTGCGGATGGAGTTTATCATCCACCCTAATCAACGGCAAGCCCGTTGTGAAAAATTTCACAAGCGCTCATCGTCTTCCTCATTTCTTTGACGGTGACTAATCGCCCACGTTCAAATCAGCCCACTTGCACGACTTTTTTTTGACGGAGAAAAACTATTGAAATCACCTGCGCCCCTGGCGACTGGTCGCAAGCGGAATAAATGTGCCGGGTCGCATCATTCACGATTTTCGCGTTATCCGGTAAATCGTAATGCCCGCAAAAAGTCCGACCTGGCCGAGCACGATGCCCGGCAGGCCCCAATGCAGGAAGAACATTGCTGCGATGGATATTAACAGGGACGCGCCACACCAGAGCAGTCCTGATTCATTTTCGAATTCCGCGGCGCGATAAAAGAAAGCCGCGAACCCGGCGACGATCAAAATGGACAGATATGGCACGGTCGGAAGCTCATGCGATGCGGTTGTCCAGCTTTTTCATCACCCGCGCCATCGCCAGCGCGGTCTGCGCCGCCTCGGTGCCCCGATTGTGTTTGGGATGCAAACAGCGCACGCGCGCCTGCTCTTCGTTCTCCAGCAGCAGCACCTCGTGAATGACGGGGATTTCGTGCGCGAGCTGAATTTCCATGAGCGCGCGGCTCACCGCCTCGCCAATGTGCGCGGCATGGACCGTTTCACCGCGGAGAATCACGCCGAGACAGATGATGGCAGAAAGCCCCGCGGCCTCATCCGGGAGGCGCGTGGCGTTTTTCGCCAGTCGGGCCGCGACGACCGGAATTTCGTATGCGCCCGGCACGCGAACGATTTGAATGCGGGAAACGTTGGCGCGCCACAACTCGGCCTTGGCCGCGCGCAACATCGGGTCCACGTAATGCGCGTTGTAGCGCGACGCCACAATGGCAAATGAACCGCTGTCCATTTCCATTTTCAGTTCCGGATTTTTGCGCAACATGGTGTCTCAACTGCAGATTAGCCGAGCGTTATGAATTTTTCCACGCCAATCCGACCGGCCCGGCCTTTGGTTTCAAACCGGCAGCGTGTCGGGGCCGGGAAGCGGGAAAGTTCGATCATTTCTTGGAACCGTCCACCGGACGCCATTTACCGTCGTAGGTGGCAACCACGACGATGTCGTCGCCCATGTCGGCATGCTCACCGTCCGCCGCGGGCGACGCAGGTTCAGGAGCCGGCGCGTTCGCCGCCGGAACCGGCTGAGGTGCGGACGATTTGGCGATCAGAACGGTTTCTTCGTCGCAGGCGCGGGCGGCTTCCATCAATAGGTTTTCCCAGCCGGTCTGAACCGTGCGCTGCGGCGGCGCCTGAAACTGTTTCACCTGGAATTCGCCGCCTTTGAGCGACAGCAGCCGGTAAACCGCCGGTTCGCCGGTCAGCGCCCCGACGGCCGCATGGGTGATGGCCCCGGCCTCAATGTAAAGCTGGCCCTGCGTCTGTGAATCGCGGACTTCCAGGATTGAGGAACGCCGGCCGATACATTCCATCTGGATGACCTCTTGCAGGCCGACCTGCCGCAGTGCGCCGCTGAACCCTTCGCGGTGCGTCCAGGATACGAGATCATGCAACAGATTGAAAACCACTTTGATGCCGTCGGGCGAAACCGGTTTCTCGATAAACAATTCGGCGCCGCCGGAAAGGCACGCTGCGCGATTGCTTTCCGTGGCGCGGCCGGTCATCACGGCCACCTTGACACCGGGATAACGCCTGACGATGATGCCGAGCAATTGAATGCCGTCCACCACCGGGATGCCGATGTCCAGCACGACCAGATCCATCGGCGTTTCCTGCAGGATGGCCAGCGCCCGGTCCGCCGTCGTGGCCGAATAAATCTCCCACGTCCGATTAGACAGCACGGAACACAACTCGCCGAACGTTTCCAGCAGGGCCATGCTGTCATCCACGAACAACACGCGGTTTTTTTTGGCCGGCTCGCCGTCGGCGTCCGGCGGCCCGGCTGGTTTGGCGTCCGCGGCGGGCGCAGGTTGGGAAACCGACGGCGCGGCTTCCAGTGCCGGTTTGAGCGACAATTCCGAGACGAGCATTTTGTTGACTGACAACGCACCCGGCGAAGTTTCAAAACGCAGTTCCACTTCGCCCACGCACACGGTCTCGCCGGCTTTCAGGACCGCTTCGGTGATTTTTTTGGTGCCGACAAACGTGCCGTTGGTGGAAAGCAGGTCGCGCACAATCAGTTCCTCGCCTTTCAACCGCACTTCACAGTGCCGGGCGGAAACCGAGGTTTGGACGATCTGGAAGCTGTTACTTTCGGCACGGCCAATCGTAGCCCACTTCCCGTCCAATTCATGCGACAGGCCGCTTAACCCCTTGTTGATTACCACGAGTTTGGCCATGTGATTTATGTTTTCAGTCTGAATCAACTGCCCGACACGGGCAAATAAAAACCGGCGTGGGAATCCCGGGAAGGGCACCGTGTCGGCCACCCGAATTTGCGGGACAGCCAACCGCCGTCCCGCCCCAAAATCAGCACGTCGCGCCGACGAAACGAGCCATATCCGTGCCAACCCTAAAGTCCGTAATTCAAAGCAGATGCCCCATCTTCATCCGCTTGGTTTTCAAATAACGCGCGTTGTGTGGATTCGGCTTCACGCGAATGGGCACTTGCTCCACAATCTTCAGCCCGTACCCCTCCAGTCCGACGACCTTTTTCGGATTATTCGTCAGCAACCGGATGGTTTTCAGCCCGAGGTCCACCAGGATCTGGGCTCCCAGTCCGTACTCGCGCAGGTCCATTTCGTAACCGAGTTTCCGGTTGGCCTCGACGGTGTCGTAACCCTGCTCCTGCAATTTGTAAGCCTGGATTTTCGCCGGCAACCCGATTCCCCTGCCCTCCTGCCGCATGTAAACAATCACGCCGCGACCAGCCTCGGCAATCTGACGCATCGCCTGATGCAGCTGCGGGCCGCAATCGCAACGGCGCGAACCGAACACGTCGCCGGTCAAACATTCGCTGTGGACGCGCACGAGGATATCGTCGTGTCCAGCCACGTCGCCGTGAACGAGCGCCAGGTGATGCTGCCCGTCCGGACGCGAATGATATAAAACCAGATCGAAATCACCGTAATCCGTCGGCAACTTCACAGTCTCAACCCGCTCCACCAGTTTTTCCCGCGTGCGCCGGTATTCGATCAAGTCAGCGATGGTGCAGATCTTCAGGCGGTGTTTCCGGCCGAATCTTCGCAATTCCGGCAGGCGCGCCATCGATCCGTCGTCATTCAGGATTTCGCAAAGCACGCCGATGGGGCGCAGACCAGCGAGCTGCGCGAGGTCCACGGCGGCTTCGGTGTGGCCGGCGCGTTGCAGCACGCCGCCGGGCCGCGCGCGCAGTGGAAAGACGTGGCCGGGCTGCACCAGGTCGTCCGGCACAGCGGTCGGTAAAGCCATGATTTGAATGGTCTTGGCGCGATCGGCGGCGCTGATGCCCGTGGTAACACCGCGCGCGGCGTCCACGCTTACCTGAAAATCGGTGCGAAAGCTTTCGCGGTTCTGGTGCACCATTCGGTCAATGCCGAGTTGTTGCAGCCGCCCGGCGGTCGCCGGCACGCAAATCAATCCGCGCCCGAATCGGGCCATGAAATTGACGGCGGCCGGCGTGATGTGTTGCCCGGCCATGATGAGGTCGCCTTCGTTCTCACGGTCTTCGTCATCCACGACGATGACCATTTTCCCCCGGCGGATGTCCGCCATGACGGATTCGATGCTGTCAAAAGTCTTCTTCATTCGGCGAAAAACAGCGTAGTTGTTAAGCCCCCAAACGCCAGCCGATTTAATTCATTTTTTTGTTGGCCAGGGTGCGCGAGGGGGATAATATCGGCGTGCGCTCCAGCGCACATTTTCCGAAGGCGGGACAATTTGGCTTGATATGCCAACGACCAGTTCGACGAAAAAAACCGGCAGCGCGAAGGTTTCCAGTCAATGGAACTTTACGCCGATTCCCGAACAGAGCATGCGGCGGCTCGACCGGCTGGCCAGCCTCGGATTGCTTTCGGCGGGCATGGCACATGAAATCAAAAACAGCCTGGTCGCCGTCAACACCTTCGTCAGCCGCCTGCTGGAAAACGGCGAGGACCGGGATTTTTCCGAGACGGTCCGGCGCGAGTTGCGGCGGATTGACACGCTGGTGAGCCAGATGCTGAGGTTTGCCGCGCCGGGCAAAAATGAATTTGCCACCGTGCACGTCCATGATTTGCTGGACCATTCCTTGCGGCTGGTCGAACACCAGATCAAAAGCAAATCCATCTCGCTGAATCGCTGTTACGTGGCCGCGCCGGATACGGTAAGCGGAGACGAGTATCAATTGCAGCAGGCGTTCATGAATCTGTTGTTCAACGCCATCGAGGCCATGGGGATGAACGGTACGCTGACCGTTAGCACGGAAGTTGCCGGGGACAAGCCCGGTGAACGGCGTCTGCAAATTCATGTCCAGGATACCGGCATGGGCATTTCGGAGGAAAATCTGCCCCACTTGTTCGAGCCGTTTTTTACCACCAAGAAAAACGGCACGGGCCTGGGCCTGGCCATCTGCCAGCGCATCGTCCACGAACATGACGGCGACATTACTGCGCAAAGCGAGGTCAAGAAGGGCGCAACGTTCTGCCTTTCGCTGCCGGCCATTTAACCCGGTAATCTGGAATCTTCGTCTGCCGTAGCGGCGCCCCGCCACAGCGCCGTAGATTCGGGAAATGGGAATGCCCCGCCTTCTGCCGAAAGTCTCTACGTTCGCTCGCAAGGGTCTGAAATTTATTGCCCAACGAGATGATACGGGCTGACGGTGTCACCGCCGAGAGAGAGTTTGGGCCTGGCTTTGAGTGAGAAGGTGAAGGCGACGCCAAAATCCTCCGGGCCGGTGCCGTTGTCAGTTATGCGGAAGGTCAAGGCGCCCGTCCAGCTCCGGAAATCACGATAGAGTGAGTAAAATTGGTCCTGCAGCCGGCCATGCTGGGCGTCGAAATTGTCGGTGGCGCGAAAGCCCCAGTTGTCGTTCAAACGGTAAAAAAGTGTGCTGGTAATGTAATTTTCACCGCTGGTGCCGGGGCCGAGAAAGCCGCTGCGCAAATACCAGAGGCCGAGGCCCCAGCTCCATTTTTCGCCGGGCGTGAAGGTGAGTTGATGAAACGCGAGATTCAATTGGTTGTCGTTGATGTCGTACCGCAACTTCGATTCCAGCGTGAGCCACGAGCGCGGCCGGAAGGCGAGCGCGGAATAGAGGTCGTTGAACGTCTTTTGCGGGCCGACTGAGGTCAATCCGTTCTGCAGCGCGTTGGTGCTGGTGTCGGGCTTGAGCCGCCAGTCCAGCATCAGGGTCCAGTCCAGAAGTTTGTCGAGCTGGCCGTCGCGTTTGGTCTGGAGCGTGTTCCGCAGGCCGAAGCGCATGACGTTCCGGCTGTCGATCGAATCAATGTTGTTGTAATCAGGAAATTGAATCGGAAGAATCTCCAGGCCGGGCAATTCGGAATCGAATTGGGGCAGTTGCGACGGTGGCGCGCTCGGATCGGGAACGAATACATAATTCACTGACGGCTCGATGACGTGGCGCAAGCCGTCAATATCGAACAGTGAATTGGTTGCCCCCGCCCACAAACGCGAGGCTTTGAAGGAAGTTTCGACGCCGGTGTTGAAGACCGTTCGGACAGTTTCGTCGTTCGTGCCCCCGGGTCCGCCGGCTTGGCTGTAATACGTGAACCGCCCGCCGACGCTCGGCGTGACGTTCAGCCAGTCAAAAAACTTCCACGGCACGAGCACTTGCTGAAAGGTGTCGGCGCGCGCCGCGGAATAATCGGGCAGCGTGCCGTTGACGTTGGTGAACAACGTCTGATTCGTGGCGGCATACACCTGCCGATAATAGCCCGCCGAACTTTCGCTCTCGTAATAAACCGGCGTGCCAAACAACTGCTGGCGGAACCCGGTCAGTTTCAAATCGGGCAACCGTTCGACCTGATCAAAGAAATTGTTGACGCGCGGCGTGGTCAGGACGTCGAAACTCCAGTTCTCCCGGTATTTGTTGGCCTCCACAAACGTGTAGGGCTGCGGGTTGGCGGTGTATTCGCCTTCAAAAAAATCGTGCAACACCAGCGGGTCGCTCTGATAATTCACGAGCGCTTTCACATTCAAATTGGTGTAGGGGGTCGCCTGCCAGGTGAAATTCAAACGCTGCCGATTTTCGGGAATCGGCGCCAGATTGTTGAAGCTGTTCGTGCTGATGCTGTTGCCGGAATCATCGTCGTGGGTATAATAATATTTCAACCCGAAATCGCCCCAGCGGCCCAGTCGTGCATTTACGTCGGGCCCGCCCCCCACGCCGCGGCGTTCGCGGTAGTCCAGATGGATCTTCCCGTCCAGATTGTCCCCCCAAAACCAGTTGTACGTGCTCAGCAGATAAGGCCCGTATGAACTCTGGTCGCCGGGGAGAAAATTGAAGTTGTTCGCATGCTTGCCCAGGTCGCGCTTGTAATACGGAAAATAAAATATCGGCACGCCGTCCGCGTACAAAACTGCATTCCACATCTCCACGTATTTGCCGGGAACGATTCGCACCCGGCTGGCGCGCACGCGCGTCGCCGGGTCGCTGAAGTCATCGGTCGTGACAAAAAGGTGGCGCGCGCTGTAGGTGCGATTGGTAATGTTGCCTTCCAATTCCCGGCCAGCGGCGAAGACGGGGGGTTTGCCGGTGCGGAATTCCTCGCTTTGCATCTGGTGCGTCTTGAAATTGAAGCGGATGTGCTCGCCGACCCAGAGTTGGTCACCCGACTCGATGCGCACGTGGCCGTCGGCCACGGCCTCGCCTGACTCGTAGTTGACCACCACTTTGTCCGCCGTAAGCGTGGTGTTGGTGCTGTATTGGACCATGAGGTTCGTGCCGGTTACCGTGCCCGAAGCCAGGTCATATACAAAACCGCCTTCGGGCGAACCGGGAATGATTTGACTCAGCGCCTGGACCACCCATGACTCTTCCAGTTGTGCCGAAGCCATGAAGGGAAAAACCGCGAGGAATAAAATCAGCGGGGCAATGGCGAACCTCCGCCGCGTCGCAGAGCCGACCACCGCGGATTCACACGAATCGCGGCTGTTTGTGGTTTGCGTGCGTGCAACCCCGGCTACGGCCACGCAGGCGGGCAATCTTCTCATTCGGCGCGGCCAATTAAACAAAACGTTTCCCGCCTGCCAAGTTCTTATTCCTCAAGAGCAGCTTCGCCTAAAGCCAGACGCGCACCGTGACGAATATGCAGAACGTGAACCGTATCTTTGCCCACGGTAAAATGAATCCGATATTTGTATTGCCGGCGGCCGTGAAACATTTCCCGGATTTCGCGGTTGAGAAATTCGCTTTCCGGCGCGAGCGGACAACGTTCGGGAAAAAATTCAAGCGAACCAATCGTGTCGTAAACGCTGTCGAACCATCGGTCGGCCGCCTTGACATCGTATGCGGCAATCCATAGTCGGGCTTCTGCGGTGTCCTGCTGCGCCGGCAGTTCGACGATGACGCTCCACCGCTTCATTTCGGGCGGCGGGGAATTTTGTACTTCACGCGAATTTCATCAAGCGCCTGGCGGAATGGCTTGCCCGTGCCTTCTTTCATGGCGTCCAGCCCGCGCTGGATGCCGCGGATGGCGTCCAGCATGTCCTCGAACGCCGCAGCGTCCTGCACGATCAATTCCGCCTTGCCGTTCACGGTCAAAACCGCGGGACGCCGGGTGGCCTTGAGGCGCTTCAAATGCGCCCTGGTGTTCCGCTGAAAATCCGTCAGCGACCGGATGTCTTGCACCGAAATCATAGCGTTGAATTCACTGTTTTATCCATGTTGACACCGAATCCGCCGTCGCGCAACCTGATTTTTCGAAAACAAACACGTCGCGATGTGACAATCATTGAACTTGTTTACAACTTCAAAAAATGCTTTTCAAAATATCGCCATTCGTTGGTGTCTGTTTCCCATTCGCAGTAAATCGCCACACCCTGATAATTTGCCGGCAAAGGCTTGCGAGCCAAACCGCGATGAATGCCTAAAAGAGCGTTCTCCAAATTTTCAACCTTTGGATCGTGATAATCCACGCCGGCATCGTTGTAAGTTGGCGCACCCAGCAGGACTGGCGTGGTTCCACTCCAATCTAAAACTTCATCAGCCCAGCTTGCCATGAGATATTGATACAATCTCGGTTTTTGAAGCGCGGTGTCATACATCATGACCACCATTTGATTAGACCGTCGCGCGATCCGACGGAAATAGTCTTGGCTCCAGTGAACATCTTCTGAAGGTTGGAACCAGGTTGGCGGCGGATAAGCGGCGATGGAGACAAGCTTGTCTTTCGGCAGCGCAGACCGGAGTTCATCCAGCAGTGCCAAAAAATTGGCGTCGCCACTCGTCATCGGTTCAATGTTGATGTGAACACCGGCAAAACGAGGATGCGTGGCAAGCAACTCCAAAATGGATTTAATAAAATTCGTACGCCATTTTTTGTCGCTGATGCGAACCTGACTGCCATTGGGACCGCCAATCCACGGCATTACTCGGAAATCGGTGAACTCATCTAAAAATGTTTCAATCTGCCGTGCATTCGTGGCGGGAAGGCGACCACGCTCGTCCGTGGGACAAACGTGAGGGAAAACATCAGTGATATGATGAGAACGCAATAAAACAGCCAGACTTCGGATGCGGGCAAGATCATGGTAAAAAGCAATCTCGTTAGTCGTTTTGTTGCGGACAAACCAATCGTCTGCCGCAAACCAACCGTGCGAAATCCAAATCCCGTTGTGATTTCGATCATCGCGACCATCGCGAACGTCGAGACCGGGTGTCCAAGCCAGATAACCTGCGATCACCAGCAAGAGAAAGCAGCAACCTGGAACAATTGTTCGCCAAGGCGGACGCGCGATTTTCCGGAACAGGTCCATACTTTACATTCTCTTTCGGAGATGGCGGAATCTATAGCCTCACCGGAATCCCCTTCCCTGCTAAAAACTTTTTCACGTCGCCGACGGTGTATTCACCGAAATGGAAAATGCTCGCGGCGAGAACGGCATCAGCCTTGCCTTCCAGCAGAACTTCCGCCATGTGCTCCAGACTTCCCGCGCCGCCGCTGGCTACCACCGGCACGCCCACTGATTCGCTTATGCGCCGCGTGATGACCAGATCAAAACCCGCCTTCGTGCCATCGGCGTCAATTGAGTTCAAAACGATTTCGCCCGCGCCGAGTGACACGGCACGTTTGGCCCAATCCACAGCCTCCAGCCCGGTTGGTTTGCGCGCGCCGTGCGAGAAAACTTCCCATTTGTCCGGCGCGACTTTCTTCGCGTCGATGGAAACCACAATGCATTGGCTGCCGAATTTTTCCGCGCCTTCGCGGATGAGTTCCGGCCGGGCGAGCGCGCTGGAATTGATGCTGATTTTGTCCGCACCGGCGCGCAGCATCGTGTACATGTCGTCCACGGACTTGAGGCCGCCGCCGACGGTGAGCGGCATGAAACATTGGTCGGCGGCGCGTTCAATCACGTCCACCATCGTCGCGCGACCGTGCGCGGTGGCGGTGATGTCGAAGAACACCATTTCGTCCGCGCCTTGCTCGTTATAGCGGAGCGCGAGTTCCACCGGGTCGCCGACGTTGCGGAGTTCACCCGCCTCGGCCTTGCCGAATTGGACGCCGCGCGTGACCTGGCCGGCGTGAACGTCGAGACATGGAATGACTCGTTTGGCAATCATCACCAGCATTTTTACAGGAGGAAACGAAAAAAACAAAGGAGGAACACGACGGAACTTCTGCAGAAGGTAACGAAGGGAACGAAGACGGAATGCAGTCTAAATCCTTCGTTCCCTTCGTTTGCTTCTGTTGAATTTCAGTGATGGCTGTCTGAACTGCTGACAAATTCCTTGTGCAGCCGGGCATAAACTCCGCCCTGCCGCAGCAAACTTTCGTGCGTGCCGCGCTCCACAATCTGTCCCTGGTCCAAAACCAGCACTAGATCGGCCCGGCGAATGGTACTCAACCGGTGCGCCACGATGAACGCCGTCCGCCTACGCAACAGAATTTCCAGCGCCCGCTGCAGCCGCGCCTCCGTGATCGTGTCAATCGCGCTGGTGGCCTCGTCCAGCACCACGATGCGCGGGTTGACCAGCATGGCGCGGGCGAAACACACCAGTTGCCGCTGGCCAAAGGACAACGAGGTGCCGCGCTCAGCGACCCGCGTGTGCAATCCGTGCGGCAGCGCGTCCAACAAATCGGCACAGTCCAGCGCTTCCAGCGTCGCCCGCACCGCGGGTTCCGTCGCCTCTGGCCGCGCAAACCGGATGTTGTCCAGCACGGTGCCGGTGAACAGGAAATTGTTCTGCTGCACGCTGCCCATTTGCGACCGCAACGAGTCACTGGTGACCGCGCTCAAATCCGTGCCGTCCACCAGCACGCGCCCAGCCGCCGGCAGATAAAATTTTTGCAGCAATCCCACCAGCGTGGTCTTGCCGCTTCCGGTGTGCCCCACCAGGGCGACGTTTTGTCCCGGCTCGGCCGTGAATGAAATGTCTGTGAGCACGGGCCGCCCCGGCTGATACTCGAAATGCACTGCCTGGAATTCCACCCGGCCCAGTAGCTGCCACGCCCCCGTCGCAGAAGGCGTCGGCGATTCCTCGTCGCCGACAACTTCACGCGACGAAGGCGTCGCCCACACACTCTGCGACGAGGCGTCGCGGCCACGGTTCATCGCCCACAGCGGCTTTGCGTCGGGCGCGTCCACCCACTCCGGTTTCTGGTCCAGCATCCGGAACAACCGCTCGGCGCCGGCCATCGCCATGAAGGCCTGGTTCATTTGATTGCCGATGGCCTGCACCGGATCGAAGAACAGGTTGGCCAGGAATAAAAACATCACCAGGTCGCCCACCTCCATGTGCAGCCAGCCGTGCCAGTGCAACACGCCGTAGCCGCCCAGCAACGCCATCGCGCCGAGGAAAAGCTGGCTCTTCAATTGCAGCAGGGGCACGAACACCGCGGACGCCTGCGCCACTCCCACGTTGTTCTCGCCGTGGACGTCAATCAGTTTCCGGAAAAATCCCGCGTTCACTTCGTGCCGGACAAATGCCTGCGTCACCCGGATGCCGCTGACCGATTCGGCGAGCGTCGAGGCAACGCGGCTCCACGATTCCTGCACTTTGCGCAGCCGCCGGCTCATCTCGCGCCGGTAATTTTCGTTCACGATCCAGATGAACGGCGCCATGATGACCATCAGCGAAAACAGTTTCCAGTCGTACCACGCCATCAACGCCGCCGAAGCCGCCATCTGCAATCCCTGCACCACCAGCACAAACGCCACGTCCTGCGCCCCGGCCCGCACGCTGTCAATGTCCGACGTCATCCGGCTGATGATGCGGCCGAATTTGGTCTGGTTGAAAAACGACATCGGCATCGTCATCAACTTGCGGAACAAATCCGTGCGCATGTCGTGCACTACCGCCTCGCCCAGTTCGAGCGCGAACCGCTGGCGGAAATGAAAATTCACTATCGTGACCAGGGCCAAAGCAAAGTAGCCCGCCGCATACCAGAAAATCCCGGCCACATCGCGGTGGGCAATCGGCCCGGTGATGGTGCGCCCAATCAACCACGCCAGTGCCGGCAATTGCAGACCGCGGATGAACGTCAGGGCGAACAGCCAGTTCCGTTTGGCCGCGTACGGCTTCGTGTAATGGAAAATCCGGCGGATCAGCGTCATCTGCAACGGCGCCTTGTCCGCTTCGCGCTCCTCCATCGGGTTGTAAAACGTAATCGCCTCCCGCGCCGACAGATCGTCCCTCGCGGCTTGCCCTCTCGCTCCGCCCTCGCCCCCGGCGGGGGAGAGGGTGGTCCCGCCCGGGCGGGACCGGGTGAGGGGGTTCACGGATTTCCTCTGGGATTTGTTGTTATTCGACTCGCTCATTTTCGGCGGTTTGAAACTTCGGCGTTCGATGTTCCCATCTCGGTGGGGCGAGACTCCGTCGAGCCCTGACTTGAGTCCGGCTCTCGACCCTCGACGCTCGTCCCTCGTCCGTCATCCAGGTCCATAATTTGCAACAGCGCCGTTTCCCGATACAGACCCGGCCAGCGCACCAGTTCGGCGTGCGTGCCCGATTGCGTCAGCCGCCCATCTTCCAACACCAGCACCAAATCAGCCCGCCGCAACAGGCTCAACCGGCTTGACACCACAAAGGTCGTCCGCCCCGCCATCGCCTCGCGCAACGCCGACACAATCTCATTTTCGGTCCGCGCATCCACCGATGCCGTCGGGTCGTCCAGAATCAGGATTGGCGGTTGCAGCAACAACGCCCGCGCCAGAGCGAGCCTCTGGCGCTGGCCGCCGGACAGATCCACACCTGATTCACCCAGCACCGTCTCGTAACCCTGCGGCAGCGCCGTGATGAATTCGTGCGCCGAAGCAATCCGCGCCGCGCGTTCGATTTGTTCCATTGTCGCGTGCGGATGCCCGAACGCAATGTTCGCCGTCACCGTGTTCGAAAACAGAAAACTTTCCTGATACACAATGCCGATCTGCCGCCGGAATGTGTCCAGTTCCAGGTCGCGCAAGTCTCTTCCGTCGGCCAGAATCCGGCCCGCGCCCGGGTCATAAAACCGCGGGATCAATCCCAGTAACGAGCTTTTGCCCGCGCCCGTCATCCCGAAGATGCCGACGATTTGTCCCGGCTTCGCCTCAAACGACACCTCCATCAGCACCGGCTTGTCCGCGTGATAACCGAACGTGACCTTTTCACACGCCAGGTGGCCGGTAAGCCGGCCCGGCTTGATGGCATTCGGCCGGCTCTGCACTTCCACCGGCGTGTCCATCACCTCGAACACGCGCCGCGCCGCAGCCAGGCTCTGTTGCACCGAGTTCGCAATGGTCGAAACGGTTGCCACCTGCCCGGTGAATTGCTGGAGCAATCCCGCGAACACCACTAGGCCGCCGCCCAGCGGAATTTTCCCCTGCACATAAAGCCAGCCGCCGTACGCGAACAAAATCACCAGGCTCAACTGCGACAACATCTGCGTCCCCGGCGTGAACACTGACAGGTCCCAGAAGATTTTTCGTTGTTGCGATGATACCCGGTCGTTCGCCTCCTCGAACCGCCGGGCCTGGTATGGTTCCGCCGCGAAACCTTTCACGGTCTGCATCCCGCGGACGCTCTCGCTGAACAGCAAAATCATGTTGTCCGTCAACTCGCGATTGCGGAGGTAACCCGGACGCAGCCGCGCCGAATAAAAATGCGCCAGCCACCACAGCGGCAGCGATACGCACAGGCAGGCCACGGTGAGTGACGGTTGGATGCGCCACATGAAGATCGCATACGCCGCCAGCGTCAGAATCATCGTTGCGCCCTGCAACAACACGCCGTCCACGAACAATCGCGTGTTCTGCACGTCACCGGTCACCCGGTTGAAAATGGAATTGGACCCGTGCAAATCGAAGAAACTGAAGCTGAGCCGTTGCAGCTTGGCGTAAAGCTGCGCGCGCAATTCCGGCACGATTTCGCCCTGCGTCAATCGCGCGGTAATCATGTTGTAGGAATAGGTGAGCGCCGCGCGCAACACCGCCTGCGCCACGATTGCCAGTGCCAGTGCCGTGACAATTCGCAGCGCCGACCATCCCGCCGGCGGATGCCAGCCGAACGGATATACCGGCGCCGGCAGGGACGGGTCGAGCGCATAGCGGATAACATCAATCACCACGCCCAACAGCTTGAGGCCCGCAATGCCCAGCAACAGGAGCAGGACGCTCAACAGCAGTGACCACAAGCAATCCTTGCGGAACCGCCACGCCAATGCCGTGAGCCGCCGAACCAGTTCCCCGGTTGGGTACCGTTCGTCAGGCAAAAGTGCTTTCGATGTTCCAGGCGTTTTCAGAACGTCCAACATGCCCCAGCTTGAAACGCCAATCGAATAAAAATTGATGGCGAACGGGTTATTTTGATGTAGCGGCGGTCTGCGACTGCCGCAATTGGACTGCGTAAATGCAGGACTCTAAACCGAAAGCCCCGGCCGGGCGCTGAAATTGATTTACTTCGGCGCGGGCCGAAATATATTACAGCACTCTGAGTGCCGACGTGGCGGAATTGGCAGACGCGCTAGAC
>Ga0335078_10001940_pt1 | contig 31253 bp, 24 predicted proteins | sample Lox_Sample_32_FD_206711 | JGI IMG/M metagenome (GOLD analysis project Ga0335078, IMG submission 206711) | Soil microbial communities from Loxahatchee National Wildlife Refuge, Florida, United States - Lox_Sample_3.2 | ecosystem: Environmental > Terrestrial > Soil > Wetlands | place: USA... | reverse complement strand
ACGCCAGGAACCTTGTGAATGGCATCCGCAACTTTTGGTGCCCACTCCTCCAGAAGAGCCGCATCCTGGGAGAACAGCTTGATCTGGATCGGTTCCGGAGCGCTCGTAAGATCCCCAATCATATCTTGTAGAACCTGTGTGAACTCGATATCAAGGGCTGGTTCTTGTTGCGTGATCTTGGAACGAACATCAGCGATAATTTCCTCGATGTCGCGACTGCGCTTCTTCTTCAGCAGAACTGAAACGTCTCCAGTATTCGCTTCGGTTACCGCAGCCAATCCGAGCTGCAATCCAGTTCGCCGCGAGGTACTCTCAACCTCCGGCGTTCTGCGCAGAATCTGCTCAACGTGGGAAATCACACGATCCGTTTCTGCCAGGGAGCTGCCGGCTGGCATGATGTAATCGAGAATGAACCCTCCCTCGTCCATTTCGGGCAGCAGATCAGAACCCGAGAAGTGATAGCACAAAAACGAAGCCAGAATCAGAACTGCCGCTCCACCGGCCAGGTAAACTGGTTTTGCCACCGCCCGCCGCAGCCAGCGTTCATGAAAATCAACAACGCGGCGGAAAAATCCGCTCAACGACCGTTCTTCGACTTCCAACAACTTGGTAATGGATTCTTCCTCGGTCTCACTTGCTTCTGTTGCGTTTCCCAAAGATGACTGTTGCTTAATGAAATATTGGCTTAGGTTCGGGGTCCAGGTAAGCGCCAGCGCTAGCGAGGCGAACAGAGCTACGCCCATCGTGACCGCAAGCGCGCGGAAGAATGTTCCCGTGACCCCGGTGATCGAGATCAGAGGCAGGAAGACCACGATGGGAGTTATCGTCGAACCAATCAGGGGCACTGTGATTTCTTCCAACGCACTGTGAATCGCCTGCAAGCGAGGCTGCCCCGCATCACGATGTAAAACGATGTTTTCCACCACCACGATGGCATCGTCGATAACCAGTCCCACAGCCGCTGCCAATCCCCCCAATGTCATCAGGTTGAAGCTTTCATGCAGCAGCTTCAATGCAACGAAGGTCACCATGATCGTGACCGGAATAACCAGCCCGGCCACAATCGACGTTCCCCAGTCACGCAGAAAAATAACCAGGATGATCGAGGCAAGAATGAGCCCCAGAAGAATAGCGTCCCGAACGCTACTGATCGAGGCCTTTACGATCGTCGACTGATCATAGAAAGACTCGATATGCACGCCCGGAGGCACAGATTTCTGAATCTGAGCGATTTCACTATGAACTTCGTCGGCAACCTGAACAGTGTTGCTGTTGATCTGGCGATTGATGCTGAGAAGCACCGCAGGTTTTCCATTTGCCGTCACGATGGTGTAAACGGGTTTTACGCTCGGAGTGACGGATGCCACATCTCCAACCCGGATCGGTATGCCCGAATTCGTGGTCTTGACTACGGTTTGCGCGATCTGTTCCGGAGTCCGAACCTGTCCGCTGATTAACCCAAGAACTAGCTGGTGATTCCGCTCGAACAGGCCTGGCGAATCGATCAGGTTGGTCCGCCGCATCGTGTCAAGAATGTCAGTCACCGTGACGCTCGCGGTGAGCAGTTTGGCCGGATCCGGCGTGATGTGAAACTCAGGTTCTTGTCCGCCTTGAACCAGAACGGTTGAAACCCCATCAAGCCTGTTGAGGCGTGGTTTGATTTCGTATGTAGCCATTTCCCAAAGCTGGGTTTGCGGAACGCTGGCGGATGTTAGGCTGTACCCAATGATAGGAAAACTCGCAAACGTCATGCGATTGGCAACAATCGTTGCGGTGGACGGAAGTTCTGGCTGGACCCGCGAAATTGCAGCATTCACGTATTGCAGGGTCTGGAACATGTCCACGTCCCAACTGAAGAATAGATCTACCTCAGCTGACCCTCGACTCGTAATAGACCACACTCGTTGCAGGCCGGGAACGCTGTTTACTGTTTCCTCGATCGGCCGCGTGATCGTGACCATCATCTGGTCGATTGGCATTACTCCGTTATCAACAGCGATCAAAATGCGAGGGAAATTTGTCTCCGGGAACACTGAGACCGGTACCGTGAATGCAAGATAAGCGCCCAGCAGCGCAACCGTAATGATCAGGAAGATCATCGGCTTGGAAAGGCGCGAGAACCAGTACGAACGCTCCGCTTGTTCCACTACGCCGCTCCGCCATCAGGTTTCTCAGTGGATGGTTTCTCGGCTGGCTCCCTGGGCTGCTGAACGGTGATTTTGGTGTTATCAGGCAGTCCGTAAGCCCCGGCGGAAACAACCCTCTCGCCGGCTTGGACTCCTTCGAGAATCTGCACTTGATCGCCCTGCCGAATTCCGACCTTCACATTTTTCTGGTGAGCCCGACCGTCATCACCGGCCACCATAATCGACGTCGTTCCGTCCTGCGCCGTCAGGAGACTCGCCGCAGGAACTACCAACGCTTCGGGCACAGTTCGGGCCAGAATGGATAAAGCAACGCTGGTGCCCGGCTTCAGGCGTTGTGCCGGATTTTTAGCCTGGACCCAGACTTCCACAGTCGTGCTGTTGGGATCCAGTGCTGGGCTTATGACTGTGATCTTGCCCTCAACCGGTTTCTCCTCGCCCGGCTCCGTGATCGACGCTTTATCTCCAAGCTTAAAAAGTGCGGCCTGCGCTTGCGGAATGTGCGTCCGTGCGATTACCTGCGACACGTTCATGACCGTCAACAACGCCGTCCCGGCCGTTGCCATCTCGCCAGGATAAAGAGGGCGATCCGTGATAACGCCGCTGATCGGGCTGCGAATCTCCGAATAACCGAGTTCCGCTTCAGCGCCCATGTACTTTCCTTTGGCGGATTCGAGCTGACCCGCTGCAGACTTCAACGTGTTTTGTTTGCCTACCGCAGTCAGCGCCTCGAGATGTCGTTGGGCCATCTCATACTGATTTCGCGCTTGCGTAAGGTCGATGCCCGATTGATCGAGCTCCTTCCGCGGAAGTGCGCCTTGTTGAAATAACTGCTGACGGCTCTCGTAAATCGTCTGCTGAGCGTCGTACATCTTCTTCGCTGCCCCAACATCCAGTTCAGATTTCTGAATTTCCTGCGGCAGATCCGATGCCGTGCTGATCTCGTAAGCGGCTTGAGCAGAGTCGAATGCTCCCTTCGTATCCTGCGCCGCAGCACTAAGATCCTTGTTCTCCAGGACGGCCAGCAGTTGCCGCTCTTTTACCCCGCTTCCACGGTTCACATAAAACGCTTTGACTGGAGCACTGATTTTCGGAGTGATCGCAGATTGGGCGATGGGAAATAACACTCCTTCCGCGCTAACGATTTCCTGAATGGAGGTCTCTTCTACCGTTGCGACTTGGACCGGTACCACCGGCTCTTTTTCGCCGGACTCTTTCGAGCAACCGACGAGTAAGAAAAATCCGAGGATGACGATGGTGACTGCGACTTCTCGTATGCTTTTCATCATTCGTTACAGGGTTCCCGTCAAAGTCTGCAAGTTTGCTAAAGAGAGCCGGTACCGGGCTTGGCCTTCATTCCACGCATTCTGCGCCTGGGTCAATGTGTTCTGAGCGTCGACGACCTCCAGCACCGAAGCCTCGCCCGCCTGATAGCGCATTGTCGTCAACCGCAAACTATCGGCCGCTAGCTCTGCGGATTGTTGAAGAGACTGCAGTTGCGTGTGCGCCGTCTGAGCCTCGTCGTAGAGGTTATGAGTTTTGGCCAATAACTCGCGTTGCGTAGCGCTCAATTCGATTTGAGCTTGATCCCGCTGCAAAGTAGCCTGCTTGAGTTTGCTGCGATTTGCTCCCCAGTTCCAGATCGGAAGCGACAAGCCGGCCGTGGCCGCATAGCCGAGATTCCTCACCAGGAGGCCCGATGTAGGATCGACTTGGTTGACTGCAAAGTGGTTCGCATCGATTCCGTAAAAGTAATCCATGGTGACCGTTGGTAGGAATCCATTCCACGCCACCGACACCGCTTGCCTCGACGCACGCAACGCCGCAAATGCCGCTCGGAGTTCCGGGTTGTTTTTGGATGCTGCAGCCTTCAACTCGTCGAATGTCGGAAGTGGCTCCAGCATTTGAAGGTCATCCACCACGGCGAAGTTTTCGTTGAAGTTTGGAAACACCAAAACTGCAAGCTCAAGCCGGCTGCGGTTCATCTCCAATTCCGCGTCTTGCAGATCCCGCCGTTGTTGCTGGAATTGGATCTGCGCCTTGATGACGTCGGAGTGAGCGACTTCGCCACCGTGCTCCAGCTTCTGGCTTATATCCAGAAATCGTTGCGCTTCGCTTGCAGCTCGCTGCTCCGTAGCATATTTCCGCTGAGCGATCACAAACCCGTAATAGGACTGGACAACGGTAACCACCAGGCCACGGGCCGCAATTTCAGCTCTGGCTTTAGCCACGGCCTCTGCTGCCTGAGTGCGACGAAAATCCGCCACATTTCCAAAGGAAAACTCTTCGTGCACATTGCCTTGACTTATGTATTCATGGACACCGTTGTTCGCAATGAATCGTGCTGAAGATGTTCCGTTACCTTCTGTGTAGGCAAATGCTGTATTGAAGTTCGCGCTCGGTAACAAATTGGCCCGGCTCTGAACTTTGTCTTCCTTGGCAATTCCGAAATCCATTACCGCGGAGTGATAATCCGGATTGATTTTCTTGGCGCGCTCCAGCGCATCTTGCAACGTCAGAGTTAACGGCGCGCCAGCCGAATCTTCGGAAGCGCTCGGCGGAATCGCTTGCGGCGGAAAATTTTGGGCGACGCCCGCAATTGCGAAGCTGAAGACCGCCAATACCATCCGCATCCCATTCGAAAACGACATGAGAAAGCCCATAGTTGTGATCCCAAACTAGGGCAGACAAGATTAAGGAAAGCTGAACGATTCGCCCGCTGCGAGTTTTCAACGATAGAGCCGAAGCTATTGAGAGGATTGAGCTTGGTCGATGGGGAGATCGACCGTGATGCGCGTTCCAGTTCCCGGAGAACTCTCAGCAATGATCGTTCCGCCGTATGCCTCGACTAAGGCTTTCACGATGGCCAATCCTAACCCGTACCCGCCAGTCGCTCGATTGCGGGATGGGTCCCCGCGATAGAACCTCTCGAAAATGTGTGGCAATTCCTCGGGAGCGATGCCGGGTCCAAAATCCTGCACGGCAATACGAGCAATTCGGCCATCCACCCGCGAAACAGTCATCTCGATCGACGGACTACCAACACCATAGCGGATCGCATTCTCCAGAAGATTCGTCCACACGAGCTGTAAATCCTCAGGGTCTGCCTTCCTGGGTAACTGCCCATCCTTCGCCAGTTGAATGGCCACACCACGCTCTTGAGCTAGTGGTCGAACCCGCTCGACAGCATCCTCGCAGGTACTGGTCACGTCGACGACCGGTAGATCTCGCCGTAGCGCGCCGTGGGCCCATTGCTCAGCCCGCGCCAGACGAAGCATCCATTGCAACAGTTGTTCCAATCGCTGCAGATCTTCCAACGACTGTTCGAGCCCACTGCGATATTCCTCGGCGCTACGCGGCTTCTGAGACAACGATTGCAAAGTGGACTTCACCACCGTCAAGGGCGTTTTCAGTTCATGAGCCGCGTTGCCGATAAATTCCTTCTGCTGAGCAAAGGATCGTTCCAGCCGCGACAGCATCGTCTTCATCGACTCAATCAGAGGTCGCAATTCTTCAACCTGTTCTTGATCCTTCGCCAAATGCAACTGCCAGTTGCTTGTGGAGACCAAGGCCGCCTGGTCTGCCAGTGTTTGTAATGGCAACAGGCCGCGGCGAATCCCCCATATCGCGAGTAGAACAGTTGCGCAGAGAAGCAGGAGGCTCCAAGCAGCAATGTAAACACCGGCGGCTTTGACTTGTTGATCCAGTTGAATCAGAGGGGCAGCGTAGAAAACCGTTAACGTTTGCGGATGAAAGTTATTACCCTCTTCCCGGTCAAGGATGGGTGTCTGAAAGACTCGCAAGCCGCGGTAATGAACATGCGCCCACTTGAATCGCCAATGGTTCTTGCCCTGCGGCGCGATATTCAGTCCTTGTGGCCAATTAGGCGAATGGGCGAGTAATCCAGAGTTTTCCGTCCAGATCGCAAAAAGGTCAGGATGAGCGGGGTCGATCGATGCAGGCATCAGCGTGTTATCGAAATAAACATTGCCGCTATCGTCTTCCGTGTATCTCACAAGCGCGGCAACGCTCATGGCGCGTGCTTGCATGGACGCATCGAGAGTGGAAAGCAGGCGCCACTGGGTGTAGTAGATCCCGGTTAACAGCAAGCCCGCCGCCAAGATTGTCTGCGACAGCACCACGATGGCGATCAGCCGCGTTCTGATGGAATTCCACTTCATGTTCAGTCCTGCAACATGTACCCGTGACCGCGAATGGTATGGATCAAAGGCTTCGACCTGCCCTGATCAAGCTTGCGCCGCAAACCGGAAATATAGACCTCGATGACGTTACTAAATTTCTCCCAGTTGTAATCGTACAGGTGCTCGAGCAATTCGGTTTTCGAGATAACGGCGCGCGGCCGATGCAAGAGATATTCGAGTACGCGATACTCCATCGCAGTCAAGACGACTGCATGTCCGCCGCGAAGCACTGTCCGGTTCACGGTGTTAAGTTCAAGGTCTCCGATCGACAATACCGGGGAAGGTTGGCCTTTGCCCCGGCGGATCAGCGCTTTCGTACGAGCCAGTAATTCTCCCAAATCGAATGGCTTTGTTACGTAGTCATCGGCTCCGGCATTCAGCAGCGACACCACGGATTCTTTGTCGTCCCGCGCCGTTACCACCAGAACCGGGGTACGTTTTCCCCTCTTTCGCATCTGGCTGAGGAGTTCAAGGCCGTTAACATGGGGCAACATCAGGTCCAGGAGGATGGCGTCGTACTCATTCGATTCAGCCATAAAAAGGCCGTCTTCCCCATCTGTCGCGATGTCGACTGCATACCCGGCGCTCTCTCGCAGACTGCGAGCAATGTTCTCCGCTAGACGGCCCTCATCTTCCACGATCAGTATGCGCATCGCAAAATTTCTTCAAAACTTAGCCCGGTTAAGCTTAACTCTCGCTTAAAGCTTTAGAAACTCGCACTCAGCGTGAGCAGACCTCGCCCCTTCTCAATTCAAGAATTTTGCCGCTGTAGCGGCCACACTCACGATACAATGTTGCCACGCCACCCAGTCTCACTCTCAAGAGATAATCTGTGCCTGCTGAAGTTGACAGCGCCGAGCGCGTAGCATGTCCTTCGTGTCTGTTCCGCTACCCCAAAATCAGGGGCTTCTGCCCCATGTGTGGCGTAGCGGCCCCGGAGGAAATACCACCGGGTCCCGCCGGTGTAAAGGCATGGTCCAAAGATCACGCTGCCAGAGAGCATGTTTCTGTTATGCGGACTGCCAAACGAGCCGCCATGGTGCTGTCCCCTATAATTCTTGTAATGTTCGCTTGGGCAATGTGGTCAACTCGAGCCACCCGGCCCAACGTTCCTCAAACCGTTCCGATCCCCACAGCGTCGAGCCCCTCCGTTGAGCCGAATCGTTCCAATTTGCCTGTATCCACCGTTCTGTCTCCCCCTCATGGAATCCAGAATGCGTCCGCCTTGCATCCGATTCCGTCCAGACCCGATGTCTCCAACAACGATCCGGCCAAACTCTGGGGGCAGGTAAAGCACGGCAACGCTAACGCCGAGGTTGCATTGGCTATGCTTTATATCCAAGGGCACAGCCTTCAGCAAAACTGCGGTCAAGCGCGGTTGCTGCTCGAAGCTGCAGCCAACAAGGGAAGTGCCAGGGCTATGCAACTGCTGACAACTTCTGATTACTGGGCGCACTGTTCAAACTGAGCCCGCACCGATTCCATTCTGGAACCGCTTTTTCCTTAATAAACAATAACAAGCAGCGCCATGACCGTCTTCGGCCGCTAAGTCCTCAGTTGCGGCTGGTTTCAGCGAAGCGAACGAATGGCGAACCGCGTGCTCCCTCCCCATCGGCCCCCGGTTTGGAAGGCTTTCAAATGAAGGAAAACTCATGACCAACCTCGACGAAATCAAAATTACGCATCGCGACCGTGATGTTTTGAACCTGCTCGTGCAGGGATGCAGCAATAAGGAGATCGCGGAAGAGTTACGTATCAGTCCCCGAACCGTGAAGCAGCACTTGCGGACGCTCTTTCTAAGAGCGGGTATCACCGAGGGACGGAAGCGCGTCCAACTCGCGACCGCCATGTACAGAAAGGAGCAATGCCAATTATGCAACCCTGTGATCGGCTGACAACCAAGGAGGTTCAAGTTGCCACATTAGTGTGGCAAGGACTGACCAACCGGCAAGTGGCACGAAGCATTGGCACGACGGAACAAGTCGTGAAGAACTATCTTCGGAGTGTTTTCGACAAACTCGGAGTTTGGAGCCGCCTCGAACTCGCCCTCTATGTGGCGAGCCATGGTGGATCGGAATGGAGAAAATCTCCGGCGTGGGAGTCCGGCGGTATGCCTGTTGATGTTCGGCAGGATACCCCGATGGGGGCACCACAGGTTTCGTAGCTCGCTTTGTGTGCGCGTACTCAGGCAGGCGAGTGCGCCATCCGGATTCTGTCTGCAGCAGCAGGTTCCGAAGTCGCTTGCCAGACCGGGTTTTTCCAGGTTTTCCACAGTTACCACAAACCTTCATTGGGAACAGCTTATCGGCGCACATAGCACGAAAGTGCTATACGGTCACGATTAATAACTAATTCGGATCTACTCCAGGTTCAAGTGCACCATTTTCGGTGCAGGCCACTGTGGACACGAGGTAAGTTCATGAAAACCAAGGCCACTCCTGAAACGTTTTAACGATTGACGCAGTTCCGCTCTTCACGTAAAGACCTATGACATTTGGGGAGTGGTTCTTACCCATCCGTCTCGCCGGGAAACGCAATTTGGAAGCAGCGATCCAATATTGAGTCACGGGTCGAGTCGGAACAATGCCACTTTCCGATTCGAATGTTGAACATCGATACAAATCGCCAAGCGCCCACCGTCTTGATCGTTGAGGATTGCCCCGAGATTCAACGCTATCTTCGACTTTTGCTCGAGATGGATCACTACCATGTTGAGGTAGCGAATTGCGGGGAAGAAGCTGTGCAGCGCATGAAAGACGGCTGTGCACCCGGATTAGTCCTCTTGGACATGCAAATGCCAGGCATGGACGGCCTCGAAACCTTGCAGACTCTAAAAGAGATTCAACCAGGTCTGAAGGTCATTATGTGCTCTGCTGAGGATAGTCCGGATCGGATCCGGCAAGCGATTTCCTTGGGTGCCCAGGCCTACTTGGTTAAACCAATTCAGCATTTATACCTCTCTGCCGCGGTGGCCCGTTGCCTTGCCATCAATCGCATGACCTCCGCTCCCCGTTCGCACGGCCGGCTCGTCATGCTCCCGCGTTCAACGTCCGCACGCACCAACTAAAATCAAGTTAGGTAGGAATTCTCACTAGGCTCGTGAGGAATTGCTTCAGGTGAGCTTTCTCCTGGTCTGACATGGCCAGAAACTGTACTCCAATGCCGTAACCAGGAGTGCTGAATACGACTTTCGCTTTGGCCCAAAGCTTGAGGTCTTTCACCCAAATTGCGATTCGAACCTCAGTTCCTTTGGCCAAGGGATTGGGCATCTCCACAAAACATCCCCCTAGGCTGAGATCGCCGGTTCGCGCGCGGACCGGAACAGATTGGTCACTGGGATAGATCTCAACCGAATTGCCGCATTTGAAACGAGGATGCGCCCGGCGCTCATGCCGATCACTTCCGGACATATCGGGACTCGGTTCGGGCAACGGAAAGTCCCAAAGCGGCTTTTCCGGCGAAAGGTTCAGTAATCCAATGTGACTGAGCTTCGGGGAACCTGCCTCTCCAACCCACTTGACGCGGAAATGGGCCTTTGTCGCTCCGTAGGTGAGGCCGATGATTTCCTCAGTCTTCGGCTGCGACTGCACGCCAGTCAATTCCGCACCGTGCCGGCTCACATTGACCGTGAATACCTTCTCCGAGAAGATTTGACCATTCCGGTCGGTGCCGAAGATTCGTACCGGCACGCGAATTTCTTTTCTGGGTTCCCGGCGTTTCCCCATAAAGGTGACCAGATATTCGAAGAGAGCCGTCGGACGGTGATTCTACTGCAAAGTCTTGCATCATCGCCAATGTAGAAGATTCGGCTAGATTTGCGAAGTTCTGAGGTATTTTCGGCAAATCCATGAAAACTCTTGCATGACCGAGGTACCCGCACCCGCCAAAGAGTGATTGGACAAGCGTTTGGGCACGCATTTGTCGGCAAGGGAATTGCTTATTGCTCCTATGTACCTCTGTGCGGGAGGCTTTTCCGGCCGGTGGTTCTCGAGGAAAAATGGGACACGTTGAAATCTTCTGGATGGCTTGTGATTCGATCGAACAATTACGGGCTGAGTACGGCCCATTTCAAACCCGGGTCGAGGCGGAATCGGAGGCAAAACGCCTGGGCTTCGGATTCCTGCTTCGTTATGAACACGTGATTGATTCGAATGATGAAATTCAGGAGGTTCGTTGCGTGTTCCTCGAATTGCCAGGAGCCGACCGGGCCGCTGCGCACGTCAGCCTGCGCGAATCGATTCGCGATCGAAAATTCCACACCCGCTGTGCCAGTTGTGGAGAAATGGCTGTTCACGACGAACCGTGGCGGGCGGAAGTCTGGGCCGATATCCACGAATTCGAGCACACACGTCACCGCGTCCGCCTGTTCGAGCAGACCAGAGTCGACGGCCTCAAGGAAATCGGCGATTGGCGTGACCGCTGCGCCTGAAGCCAGTTACTCTCTCCAAAACTCCTCAATTTTCTGCTAGTCTGTTGCCGCAAACCGGGTTCCTAAATCAATCGCGGTGAGAATATCCCTATGGTTCTCTTGGTCTTGATCGTTTTGGCGGTCATTCCTCTGTTTGGCGTTGCGTTGCTCGCTATGAATGGGTCGCTTTTCCCCCACCCGACCATTGATGCATTGTTCATGTCATTGATTTTGCTGGCAATGTCCGGAATCATGGGAGCAACCGCGCTGTTTGAAGTGCGCAAACGACTAAAAGGTTCGGATACGCCGTCGGGCAAGGGCGGACGCATATCGGCGAACTCGCAAGCGTCGGCGGGCCCGGTCAGGCGAGGCACTGTCAAGGATGTTGCCTTTTACGAGGCGCACGTCGGGGAGCCCAATAAATCCCTCGTAACTCTTTCAAACGGTGCAAGCTTAACGGAACTCCTGGTGCTCTCGGGCGATGTCCGCAATGCTTTACCGATAGGACAGAAAGTGCAGATCACGCTAAGAAAAGAGGCCGGACTCAACATATTAGCCGATGTCCGTTATTCTTAGACGACGCTCAACCCCCTCCTTCTTAGTGAGTTACCAACGTAATCTCAACTCAAACTTCCACCTCGCCCTGTTCGTACCCCACATAAGAAAATTGCAATGGGACCAGTGTGAAGCTGGTCTGTTCGCGCTTTTCGGGGGAACGATGCTGCCGACGGGGAAGCTCCTACAGATCGACGAGGAACAGACCGCAGTGCCTTCCATGTTGGAACGAGCTGAGCAGATACAGAAGGAGATTCAGCAGCTCTCTGGACGAGATCTGCAACTGTGGTCCATCGGTATTCTTGTGATGCTGGTTGTGACCGCGGGCTTACTAGCCTTGGTTTTCCCAAATCTGATTTGGGCACAGCGTTCGATCCACATCGAATCCGCCTACCTGCCCCAATTGTTCTTCGGATTAATTTCCCTGATTTTGCTCTTCAACATTTATCTGATCGGTCAGAAGGTCAGCCTGAATAACACCCGGCGATCGTTGATCAGTGAGCTGGTCTTGAACGAGAGATTGGAGAGTCTCTCGCTCATCGATCCTTTGACCCAATTGCTGAATCGCCGCGCACTCAATGAATTGATCCCCCGCGAAGTGGCGCGTGCCAACCGCTTGGGAAGTCCGCTGACTTTCATGGTGATGGATCTCAACGGTTTCCGGCAAATCAACGCGAACTTTGGGATGATGGAAGGAAATATGCTGTTGACCGAGTTCGGCAAACTCCTCAAGAACAACTTCCGTGGCGGCGACATGATCTTTCGCCAGGGAGGAGATGAATTCATGATCCTGATGCCGGACACCGCCGAGGAAGAAACCCAGCCCCCCGTTCGTCGCCTGCTGCGTTCCGTGGAGCATTGGAATGCTAGCAACGGCAAGCGCTACGAATTGTCATTTGCTTGGGCAATTGCTCCCTATGTGACGGGCAGCGATGTTGCCGACGTTTTGCGCACGGCTGACCGCAAGATGTATCAGAAGAGGCACAATCTAGTCCCGGTGTTCTGAAGCACCGATGTTATGAACCTGGAACCCACGCCAGTCCATCCGCGCTTTGCACTCACAACCACGGTGATGGTGCGCGAAGCGGCGACGGGATCGGCCATTCTCGCCCAACTCAAAAATATCAGCCTGAGCGGATGTTATCTCGAGACTCCACGACAAATTAATGAAGGCGAGCGCGTGAGAGTGATATTGCAAACGCCAGAAATACGCGCAGAGCTCTGGGGTGTTGTGCGTCGTCGTGACTCGTCTGGCATAGGAATTCAGTTCACAAACGGCAGCACCGTCGAAGATTGGAAGCGACTCGAACTGTTGATCAAACAGCTTCAGGCCTCTGCACCCGCGAAGGGCGCTTCGGCTTCCTGAGCCTGGTCTTCGCGAACTGCTTCATTCATATCGCAACGCGACAATCGGACTTACCCGGGTCGCTCTTCTCGCCGGTAGATAACATGCCAGGAAAGCCACAAAACCAAGCACAAGCGCGACAGCGGTGAAAGTCGTCGGATCGTGAGTGCTGATACCAAACAGCAGGCTGCCTACAAAGCGCATTAACACCAACCCGGCGATTAGCCCGATTAATACCCCGGCGCCTGCGAGCCGCAATCCCTGGATCACGATCCAGCGTACGACCTCGCCTGGCTGCGCTCCCAATGCCATGCGGACTCCGATCTCGCGCGTTTGTTGGTTGACCGAGTAGGAAAGCACACCATAAACGCCGATCCCAGCCAACATCAGAGCCAGTCCGCCAAACAGAGTTAGCAGGACTGCTGCCATCCGCGGTGCCCACAGTCCCTGGTCCAGGATCTCATCAATGGTCTGGACGTTCGTTATCGCGAGGTTGTGATCGAGCGACTGAATTTGGCTCCGGACCGTTTGCACGACCGCTCTTGGATCGCCGGAGGTTCGTACTTGAATCGTGGCGGCCGGAGCATAGTCCTGAATCATCGGCAAGTAAGCCAACGGTTGAGGATCTTCACCGATCTGGTTAACCACCGTGTTCCCCACGATTCCCACGACTTCAAGGAGTTGAGGGTCGCCGAAGAAATGAAAGCGCTTTCCGACCGCATCCTGGTCCGGCCAGAAATGACGGGCCATGGCTTGGTTGATTACCGCAACCCGCGTAGTTTCTTTTTTATCCAGCTCATTAAAGACTCGACCCTTTTGCAACGGAATCCGCAGTGTGTCGAAGTATCCGGGAGAAACATCATCAAGTTGAGTTAGGGTGCCGCGATATCCGGAGATCTCATCCTTGCCCTCCGGATACACCGTCCGCGCGAAACCACCACCCAAAGGTCCGTTCGAAGCTATTGCGACGGCTTCGACCATTGGTGTGGAAGCAGCGCGCTGTACCGCATCTCGATAAAACTGCTGCCCATGGACTTCGTCGTAATGCAGCGATCCCAGGTCGACCGCCATCACAAATAGGCGCTTCGACTCGAAACCAACATCTGTTTTCTGGGCGTTCTGCATGCTGCGAATGAATAAGCCAGCACCAACCAGGGTGATCAATGCCAGCGCTACCTCGGAGATCACTAGAATGCTGCGTAGCGATCCGCGACTCCATGTGGCACTCCCGCTTCGACCGCCGGCATTTAGCGTAGATGCGAGATCTGCGCGCGATCCCTTGATTGCCGGAGCCAGGCCAAACAGGATTCCGGTTAGCAGAGCCAGAGCAAAAGTGAACAGAAGCACATGCGTGTCGAGTGTGAGATTCAGGTCATTGTTCTGGACGAATGGAGGCCTGTAAGTCCACAAGATCTGCCGCCCCGCGAAAGCCAGCCCTAAACCGACCAGGCCGCCAATCAACGAAATGGCCATGCTTTCAGTGAGAAGTTGGCGTATCAATCGCATACGATCTGCACCCACCGCGGCCCGGATGCTGATTTCGCGCTCACGGCGCGCCCCGCGTGCTAGCAGAAGATTCGCCAGGTTCACACAGGCAATCAATAAAATCAGGCCAACTACTCCCATCATCAGGGCGCCGGCAACTACAAATTGATCATGTTGATTAATTCCGACTGCTCCGTCGGAAAGCAACGAGACCGCAATGCTGCGACCGCCATTTTCCTTCGGATACTCTTTCTCCAGAGCTGCGGCGATGTTCCTCAACTCAGATTCAGCCTGAACCCGTGTAACTCCGGGCTTCAAACGCGCTACCGTCAGCATGTTCAGGAATCTGCGATCAAGGAAATTGTCTTTGACAAACCCCGCCAAAACTTGACCGTACATACTCGTCGGAATCCAAGCCGTGTCAGAGGGGCCAATCGTAAACGTTCCCTTAAAGCCTCTCGGCGCAACTCCGATCACGGTGAACGGCGTCGCATTCAGCGTGAGAGTCTTGCCCACAATATTAGGGTCCGAGCCCAGTTTGTTGCTCCAAAGGCTATGACTGATCACCACCAGGTTATTGCCGCCCGGTTTCGTGTCTTCGTCGGGCAGGAAGAATCGGCCCAGGGCAGGCGTCACGCCGAGAATCTGAAAATAGTTTGCATTTACCAATTCTCCGGCCAGTTGTTTCGGCTCGGCCTCGCCGCTCCACGTCAGCGTAGCGAACGTGAAGCAAGAAACTCCGCTGAATACCTGATTCTGTCGCTGGTAGTCTTGGCAATTCGGATAGGAAAGGCCCAGCTTAGTCGCGTTCGCTGTGGTCACCTTCGTCTTGCTGTCAACAGTGTCCATTTGCACCAGACTGGAGATATCTTTGACCGGCAGCGGATTGAGCAGGATGGCATTCACAACCGTGAAAATCGTGGTGTTCGCGCCAATCCCCAAGGCTAACGAAATCACGCAAACGGCAGCAAAGCCTGGACTCTTTTTCATCGATCGCAGGCCGAATCGAATGTCTTGAGAGAAACTCTCTATGTTCATGGAAGTACCATCCCGAGCGAATTGTACTCCGGGCACACCACGCCCCGGCCTTCAATCTGCTCTATTGGACTCTTTGCTGGCCTGTATGTTAGCGCGGATCGGGGGAAAACCGCTGACTAGATAATTGCGCCGCCGAAGAATCGGCGCGCGGTTGGCAAACCACAGAATCCGGTAGGCTCGTATCGCCTCTTACCCTGCGCTCTGAGCCGCAGCGCAACGGGCAGCGCCCATCAATGCCGTTTTGTCATTGACGATCAAACGCACTGGCATTCCTTCCAGGATCGGCTGCATTCTTCCTTTACCGACGAAGCTGTTCATAAACAGCGGACCTGCAAGCTTGGAAGCGATTTTAGGAGCGATTCCACCCCCAACATAAACTCCTCCGGTTGCCATAACCTTTAATGCAAGGTTCCCAGCTTCCGCGCCATAAATGGAGATAAAGAGGTCCAATGCGTGCTCGCACAGGGAGCACCTGCCATCCAGGGCCGCGCAAGAGATCGCCGCTGCTGGATCGCCGTGCAGCATTTCATCGACCAGCCACTTCGGTTCCGTGCCGCGCTTTGTGTCCCGGAGAAAGTAGAACACATTCACCAATCCTGGGCCCGACAACACGCGTTCGTAACTTACGTGTCCGAAACGCGCCGAAAGGTACCGGAGCAATTCCATTTCGAGTTCGTTTCGCGGCGCAAAATCGGTATGTCCGCCTTCGGAAGCAAAAATATTGTGCCGCTTCCCATCCCAGTACATTCCGGCCTCCCCAAGGCCGGTTCCAGCTGCGATCACCACCTGGTTTCCGACAGCAGTCCCCTTCACCTGATTGAGCTGTAGAACATCCTTCGCTTCCAGGCCTCCGATGCCCCAGGCATTTGCCTCAAGATCGTTGATCAGGAGAACGTCTCCGAGGTTTAGTTCGCCTGCCAGGCGCTTGGATTCTACGATCCAGGGAAGATTGGAGGTTTCCACTTTTCCATTTCGCACCGGGCCTGCGACCCCGAAGCACGCCAAGTCGGGCCGTATGCTCGATTCCTCCAGGAATTTGCTGAGAATCTCGTCGAGTCCGCGATACTGACGGCTGGGAAAAACCGTCACTGACACTTGCCGGACGTGCCCGTTCAATCGTTCGAAAAAAGCTAATCTGGTGTTGGTACCACCGATATCGCCCGCCAGGATCATTTCTCGAAGTTTCTCCAATGGCGCCCATCGCGTTCAAGCAGTTCGTCAGCTTCCTTCGGACCCCAAGTGCCTGAGTGATAGTTGGGGAAATTGCGAGGCGGCAGCGCCTTCCATACATCCAGCACCGGGCTTACCACACACCATCCGGCTTCGACCATGTCAGCCCGTTGGAACAGCGTGGGGTCACCGATCATGCAGTCGTGCAACAGGCGTTCGTAGCCAGTGCTTGGCTGCGTTCCGAAATAATCCGCGTATTCAAAATTCATATCGACGGCGCCCAGGCGCATCACCGATCCGGGAACTTTTGCGGCGAATTGAAGCGAGATTCCTTCCTCCGGCTGAATGTGAAGCACGAGCTGGTTCGGCATCAGGTTCTCGACCGGAGTATCGCGAAATAGAACAAAAGGTGCGCGCCGAAACTGAATCACAATATGAGTGTTCTGAGCCGCCAGGCGCTTGCCCGTCCTCAGGTAAAACGGAACATCCGCCCATCGCCAGTTGTCGATCGCCAGCTTCATCGCAACAAAAGTCTCAGTTCGAGAGTCCAAAGGGACATCCTCCTCCTCACGGTAGCCGGGAACACGTTCCGCGCCGACTACTCCTCCTCCGTACTGACCTCGGACTGTCCGGCTCAGAACGTCCTCGGAACTCAAGGGCTGAATGGCATGCAGAATTTTTCCCTGTTCATCACGAACCGCATCTGCTTGAAACGAGACTGGCGGCTCCATCGATGTCAAACTAATGAGCTGCATGATGTGGTTTGGTACCATATCTCGCAGTGCTCCAGCGTGATCGTAATAGCTTCCTCGCTGCTCGACTCCGACCGTTTCGCACACCGAAATCTGGACATGATCGATATAGCGCCGATTCCAGATCGGCTCAAAAATTCCATTAGCAAAACGCAGTGCCAAAATATTTTGGACAGTCTCTTTGCCTAGGTAATGGTCAATTCGATAGATCTGTTTCTCTGTCGCCACTTTCAACAATTGCTGGTTCAGGGCCTTGGCGGAATCCAGATCGTGGCCAAACGGTTTCTCAATGATCACCCGGCGCCAGTGGCCGTTTTCCTGCATCAGACCGACGGCCGCCAGTTGTTCTACCACCGGCCCAAAAAAGCTGGGTGCGGTCGCCATGTAGAACAAATAATTGCCGTGAGTCGAGTGTTCTTTGTCCGTCTTTGCAAGAAAGTCTTTGAGCTGCGGGTAAACATTCTTATCGTCGAATTCGGCCTTGATGTAATAAACGCGGCGCAAGAACCACTCGATGAGATCGAGATCCGCATCGGCTCCTGCGTAATGCTTGATATCATCGGTAACCCACTGCCGGAAATTCTCGTGGGACATTTCGCCGTGGGAAACGCCAACAATTGCGAATTCTCGCGATAACAGTTGTTCTTTTGCGAGATTGTAAAGAGAGGGAACCAGTTTGCGGCGCGTGAGATCGCCAGCCGCACCGAAAATTACCATCACGCAAGGATCGCCGGGTCTGCCTACTCGCTGTTGCTGAGTCATAGGAATCGCTGCCGTATCAAGCATCGTAAACTCCTACCTTTTCCAATTGTCTGTTATCGCTACAACTAAGCGGTTTTCTTGTCGGTCGCTGCTTCCACATGCCCGCCAAATTTCTGTCTCATCGCGGAAAGAACTTTCTCCGCGAACGTATGTTCTTGTCGGGAACGGAACCTCGTAAACAGCGCTGCAGAGAGCACGTCAACCGGTACAGCTTCGGCGATTGCGGCCTCGATCGTCCACCGCCCCTCGCCCGAATCCTGCACAAACCCCGTGTATTCCGATAAGGTCGGATTCTCCGCCAAAGCCATCGCTGTCAGATCGAGAAGCCACGAACTGATCACGCTGCCTCGCCGCCAAACCTCTGTGATGTCCGCAAGGTTCAAGTCATAGCGCTGATCTTCCGGAATCTCTTTGCTGGTTGCATTGCGGAAAATATCAAGGCCTTCCGCATAAGCTTGCATCATGCCGTATTCAATGCCGTTATGAATCATCTTCACAAAGTGACCAGCACCGGACGGGCCGCAGTAGATATATCCCTCCTCGGCCGTGCCGGACATCTTCTCGCGTCCAGGCGTTCGAGGAATATCGCCCTGGCCTGGAGCCAGAGTCTTAAAAATGGGATCCAACTGTTGTACGACCTCTTTCGGACCGCCGATCATCATGCAGTAGCCGCGCTCCAGTCCCCAGACTCCTCCGCTGGTTCCCACGTCCACATAATGAATTCCCTTGGATTTGAGCAGTTTTGATCGACGAATGTCGTCCTTGAAGTACGAATTTCCGCCGTCGATCAGAATGTCGCCGGCTTGCATCTTCTGTGAAAGGCTCTCGACAGTCTTCTCGGTCGGGTCACCGGCCGGGACCATCAACCACGCAATGCGCGGTTTGCCCAGTTTTCCGACAAAGTCGTCCAGGGATGCGGAAGAGATGGCTCCTTCGCCCGAAATGCGCTTCACATTCTCGGCGCTTAGATCCGTGACAACTAGTTCGTGGCCACCGCGCATTAACCGGCGCGTCATGTTGGCTCCCATGCGTCCGAGGCCGACCATTCCCAATCTCATGCTCGCTCCTTGCCCATCGTAAATCGCTTCTGTGCACTACCGTTCCGCATCGGACAGACCGAGTTGGATCTCAGGATTTCAACGAAGCGCGCTCTGGAAGGTCTCGCGCAACATTGATAAGCCGGCGGACAAATCTTTTCCGAGATGAATTCTCAAGGCCCTTCGTCCCCGCTCGGCGAGCACCTGGAAGTCGCCGCGGGCTTGTGCGGCTTTGACGATGCTGAATGTGTATTTTTGTCCTGGTACTGGCAGTTCGATCGCGTCGTCACACGTTAACTGCACGAAAACACCGGAGTTCGGTCCGCCTTTATAAGCTTGCCCGGTGGAATGCAGGAACCGTGGACCGAAGCCAAGGCAGGTGGCAACTCGTTTTGTGTTCCGAACCAGGTGACGGATCTCCTGCAACTGCTCCTCGTTTGCATCGGTCATCGGTAAATAGGCGAGAAGGGCGAAGTAATCTCCTGTCCTAATTCGGTTCAGATGGCTGCTAACGTAGCCCTTCAACGACTTGTCCGCCGCACTCTTGGCAAGTGCTTCCGCATTTCGAGGATCGGTAAACACTTGCACTCCCGACTGCTCCAAGATGGGTTTTTCGGCGGGAAGGGAACCACTCTTTTCGTACTCTGACGTCAAGGCGCGTGTGGCGACTTTGCTGGCTTCGACGTCCGGCTGATTGAATGCGTTGATGCCGATAATCGCACCCGCTACAGCAGTCGCGATTTCCCAGCGGAAGAACTCCGCTCCGAGATCATACGGATCAGACATCGACATTCGAACAATAGGCTGGCCCGTGCGCTCTAGTGCTTCAAGCTTCGCCTCCTGCTGCTTGTCCGGGGCCGAATCCAGACGCACGTATGCGAAAACGCGATCTTTTCCGTAGACGTCCGGTGTAGCCAGATGTTCACGGTCGACCGGAATGATTCCTTTCCCTTGTTTCCCAGTCGACTCCGCCAGCAATTGCTCCAGCCATGCACCGAGGTCGAAGATGCCGGGAGAAGCTACAATCGTCACCTTGTCACGGCCATTCACTGCTGCTGTGCCGAGAATGACTCCAAGAAGCGCACCTGGATTCAGGTTTACGTCCTCGACCGAGCAGTCGCCGACCATTTTCTTTGCTCTTTCGAGAAATTTGCCGAGATCCAGACCCATCAACGCGGCCGGAACCATTCCGAAATTCGAAAGCGCCGAATAGCGTCCGCCAATGCTGGGAATACCGGCAAAAATGTGGCGGAACCCGTCCGCTTTCGCTTCCTGCTCCAACTTCGATCCGGGATCCGTCACCGCAATAAACCGGCTGCCTGCCTCTCTTGGTCCGATCGTCTGTTTTACCCGCTCAAAAAAATACTGCTTGAAAATGTTGGGCTCTAGCGTCGTGCCGGATTTGCTGGAAACGACGAACAGCGTCTTTGCGAGGTCTACACTGCTTTCAAACGACTTGATCTGAGCTGGATCCGTGGAGTCGAGAACATGCAGTCGAGGGAAGCCATCAATCCGGCCGTAGGTCTTTTCCAGAACTTCGGGACATAAGCTAGACCCTCCCATGCCGAGCAGCAAGATGTCGGAGAACCCCTTCGCCTCGGCGCCGAGCTGGCAAAGTCTGTCGAGCTGACCTAGTTGCTGCTCAACAATATCTAACCACCCCAGCCACTTTGCCTCATCCGTTCCCGTCCACAGCGACGCATCTCGTTGCCACAGCCGGCGAACTTTGTGGTTTGACTGCCAATAATCGATGTTTTTCTTAACCGCTGCGCCGAGATCATCCGGCAATTTGAAACTGGGAACTGGAGACACAGCGGCATCGGGGGTCTTGTAGCTTAGCTGGCTCACTTCTCACCTCACTACGATTTCGAGGTTTTTTCCACCGCTTTGAGGAGCTTTTCGAAGGACTCTGCGAACAGCCGCACTCCATCCTCAGTCAATTTATCGGTCACCTCTTGTATCGAGATTCCGACTTTCCCGAGGGTTTGCATCGTCTGGTTCGCAGCATCAATATTTTCCGTGAGGCTCGGCCGTACATTGCCATGATCGCGGAAGGCGTCCATTGTCGCGGGCGGCAAAGTATTGACGGTATCCCGTCCAATGAGTTCTTCCACGTACATCACGTCACGGTATTTCGGATTTTTCGTGCTGGTGCTTGCCCACAGCACACGCTGCGTCTGCGCACCTTTCGCCGTCAACTTCTTCCATTCCGGGCTGCTGAAGATCTTCAAATACCGCTGATAGGTCTGCTTTCCATTAGCGATCGCGACCTTGCCCATGACGCTCTGCAATCCAGATTTCTCTTGCTCACTCTTGGCGCTTTTCAACCGTTCTGTGGCGATCGAATCCACGAGCGTGTCGATGCGGCTGATAAAGAAGCTGGCGACGCTTGCGATCTTGCTGACATCTCCACCGTTGGCCGCAAATTGTGTCAGTCCCGCAATGTAGGCTTCCGCTACCTCTTGATAGACCTCCTGCGCAAACAGGAGCGTCACATTGATATTGATTCCCTCGCTGATCAGTTGCCGAAATGCTGGAATGCCTTCGGGTGTGCCCGGGACTTTGATCATGATGTTCTCGCGGCCAACCGCTTTCCACAGTCGGCGTGCCTCATTAAGAGTTGCTTGGGTGTTGCGCGCGAGAAATGGAGAGACCTCGAGGCTCACGTAGCCGTCGCGCTTCTTGGACTCCTGGTACACCGGCCGCAGAACATCGGCAGCGTCCTGGATGTCGCGAATTGCAAGAACCTCGTATCGGCCATTGGCGTCAAGGTCCGTGCGCTTATCGAGTTCCTTCAGTCCGTCGGAATAATACTTGCTGTCGACGATCGCTTTCTCGAAGATCGATGGGTTCGAGGTCATGCCTCGAAGCCCATCTTCATCGATTAGACGCTTGAGTTCTCCCGTCTCAATCAAGTCTCGACGGATGTAGTCAAGCCAAATCGATTGTCCTAAGTTAGTAAGTTCTTTGAGACGGCTCGTCGCTTTTACGTTCTCTATTACTCCAGTAGGTTGCATATGACCTCTCTATTCGATGAACAAGGAGCGGCTACCTCGATTGGGCAATCGCTTCCTTTGCTGCTTCGACAATCTTCTCAGGTGTGAATCCAAACTTTTTGAGCAAGTCCTTGGCTGGCGCAGAAGCACCAAAACGGCGCATACCGATAATCTTGCCCGTAGTTCCAACATAACGCTCCCATCCCAATGTCGCGGCCGCCTCAACGGAGACCCGTGCCTTAATTCCGGGCGGAAGTACCTGATCCTTATATTCCTGGCTTTGCTGTTCGAAAAGCTTCCAGCAGGGCATACTCACGATACGTGACTTAATCCCTTGAGACTGCAGTTGCTCTTGGGCCGCCACACAGAATGAAACCTCGCTGCCAGTACCAATCAAAATTACGTCCGGCTTTCCACCAGGTGCGTCTGCCAAAACGTACGCTCCTTTGGCTAATCCGGACGCCACCGAAAACTTGGAACGGTCTAGGGTCGGAACCACCTGCCGGGTCAAGACGAGTGCAACCGGGTTACGGTGCTCCAGCATGATCACTTTCCACGCCTCGATGACTTCGTTCGCATCTGCAGGCCGCATTACCATTAATTCTGGCATCGCTCGAAGTTGCGCCAATTGCTCGATAGGCTGGTGCGTTGGGCCATCCTCACCCAATTGAATAGAGTCGTGGGTGTAAATAAAGATACAAGGAATCTCCATCAGCGCCGCCAATCGCACTGACGGCTTCATGTAGTCGTTGAAATTGAAAAACGTCCCGCTATACGCACGCAGCTTGCAGAGCGTCAGTCCGTTAACAGCTGCGCCCATTGCGTGCTCTCGAACGCCAAAGTGGAAGTTTCGCCCTGCATAGCTCCCAGCTTGAAAATCTCCGGCTCCGTCAAACTTCAATCGTGTGCGGTCGGAGGTGGCCAGATCAGCAGAGCCACCCACCAGCCAGGGCACATTCTGGGCGAGCGCGTTCAACACCTTTCCCGAGCTGTCTCGCGTCGCTAGACCTTTTGCATCCGGAGGGAACGTCGGTAGATTCGCGTCCCAATTCTTCGGCAATTTTCGATGCTGCATCGATTCGAGTTCACTGGCTAAGTCCGGAAACTGTTTCGCATATTCCGCGAATAGTTTTGTCCAGTCATCGCGCAGCTTCCCCCCACGCTTGCCGATGCCCTCCTGGAAATCCTCCAGCACTCCGTCAGGAACGAGGAACTTGGCATCTTCCGGCCATCCATAGAACTTCTTTACTAAGCGAACCTCCGCTTCTCCGAGCGGTTCGCCATGGGCTTCATTGGTGTCCTGCTTGTGAGGAGATCCATAGCCAATGTGGCTGTGAACCATAATGAGGGTGGGTCGATCTTGTGTTTTCAGGAAATAGTCATAAGCAGCATCCAGCGCATGCAAATCGTTGGCATCGGCCACCTCAGTCACATTCCATCCGTAGGCGGCAAAGCGCTTCGCGACATCTTCACTGAACGACCAATCTGCTGGTCCATCAAGTGTTATGCGGTTGTCGTCGTAGATCCAGCACAGGTTCGAAAGTTTAAGATGTCCGGCAAGCGACGCAGCCTCGCTCCCCACGCCTTCCATCATGTCGCCGTCGCCGCAAAACGCGTACACGTTGTAATTGAAGATCTCAAAACCCGGCCGATTTAGGCGCGCGGCCAACCATTTACTCGCCATCGCCATGCCGACGCTGTTCCCGATCCCCTGCCCAAGCGGACCTGTCGTCGTTTCAACTCCCGCGGTAATGCGATATTCCGGGTGCCCGGGAGTTCTGCTATCCAACTGTCGGAATTTTTTGATGTCATCCAGAGTGACCGCGTATTCGCCGGTCGGTTCGTAATCTGGGTTGATTCCACGAACCTTGGTCAGATAAAGCAACGCGTACAGCAACATCGATGCATGACCGTTCGACAAGATAAAGCGGTCCCGATTGGGCCAGGTCGGGTCCTGAGGGTCGTAGCGAAGGAACCGTTGCCACAGGCTATAGGCCACCGGTGCGAGCGCCATAGGTGCTCCCGGATGCCCGGAATTTGCCTGCTGGACAGCATCGATGGCGAGTGTGCGGATGGTATTAATGCTGAGGGTTTCGATCTGCTTGCCAGTTAGAGTCTGCTCACTCACCGCCATTTAAGGTTTCTCCTTCCAGAATTGCTCACAGATGAACGAGTGGAGTCACCAGAGGGTCATTGAACGGAAAATCCCACACATGCAGTTTATCAATTTCCAGTAACACGCGTGTGACAGTCGGATGCCCTCCGCATGCCCTTTTCATCCTGTAGTTATCCATGCCGGCAGCAAGGAACTTCCCTCCCTTTCCATCTTTATCTGCTGCATTTACAATCAAGACTTTAACCAACATTGGGCAACTGCCGCACCATTTGGTGAGCTTGCAGGTTGTACTCGCAAACTTGAACGGGCTTCCATGTCGCTGAAGGAGTCGGAAGCGATTGTTCTGCGAACCTATCCCTTGCGCGAGGCGGATCTCCTGGTAACTCTTCTGACCCGCTCGGAAGGCAAGGTCCGCGGGGTTGCTCGAGCGGCTAAGAAGTCCAAGCGCAGGTTTGGCGGCGCACTCGAACCGCTTACCTACGTTCGGGCGTTTTACGAGGATCGTGAGAGGCAGGAGTTGTCCCGTCTCGACTCTTGTGAAGTCGTGGAATCACCGCTCGCAGCCGAGGTAACTTATCCTCGGGCTGTAGCTTTGGGACACGTAGCAGAACTGCTCGATGAGTTGCTTCCGGACCGTGAGCCCAATGACTTGGTATTCCGGTTGGCGTTGTCGGTGATAGCTGGTTTGCGCGGAGGGGACGTCTGGCTGCCGGTTACTTATTTCGAACTGTGGATGACTCGCCTCATGGGATACCTTCCGGAGTTGTCGGAGTGCATTGAGTGTGGTCGACCGTTGAATGGAAGCCGCGCTTTTTTTCATGCTTTGGCGGACGGGCTGATGTGCCCCGAGGACAAGCGTCTGGCGTCGTCCGAGATGTCAGGCGAATCCCGTGATTTAGCACGGCGGATGTTTCGTGTACCACTGGCGAAATTGAGCGACTCAGCTTGGGAAAAGAATCGCGCAGCAGATCTAAGGAAGTTTCTAATACAAACGTTGCAACGTCACATTGAGAAAAAATTCGTGACGGCTGCGATGTTAGAAAAAATCAGCGTGTAGCTGCATTGGTCTAAGCGTTCGAATCATAATGTCATCAAAATCCAATCCGCCCACATTTCAGGAATTGCTGCTCCGATTGCAAACCTTCTGGGCAGAGCGAGGCTGCGTTCTGCAGCAGCCGTATGACGTGGAAGTCGGCGCCGGAACCATGGCTCCCGAAACATTTCTGCGAGTGCTCGGACCGACTCCTTATAAGGTTGCATATCTCCAGCCCTCGCGTCGCCCCGCCGATGGACGTTACGGCGAGAACCCCAATCGCTTGTACAAACACACCCAACTCCAGGTCATCCTGAAGCCGCCACCTGAAAACGTCCAGGAACTTTATTTGCAGTCGCTCTCAGCGATGGGAATCGATTTGCGGCAGCACGATATCAAGTTCGAGGAAGACAATTGGGAAGCTCCTACGCTGAGTGCATGGGGAGTCGGCTGGCAGGTCATGCTCGACGGTCTGGAGGTTACCCAATTCACATATTTCCAACAGTGCGGAGGCATCAACCTCGATCCCATCTCGGCTGAGTTGACCTACGGTCTCGAGCGAATTGCGGCGTTTCTGCAGGATGTGGACTCGATTTATGACATTGTCTGGGCACGTGATCCCGGAAACGGAAAGATCACGACCTATGGGGATGTCCGTCTAGCCGACGAGCAGCAGTTTTCCGCTTACAACTTCGAAGCCGCGGACGTCGATAAAACCTGGAAGCATTTTGATCTCTACGAAGCAGAGTGCAAAGGGCTTCTTGTAAAATTTGCCGCGCTCCAGGCGACGGAGAAAAAGAGCAACGAAGTCTTGCGCGAAAAGCGTAGTTTCCCCTTGCTCCCAGCCTATGATCTCTGCCTGAAGTGCTCTCACCTTTTTAATATCCTCGACGCACGTGGCGCCATTTCTGTGACCGAGCGGGTAGGGGTCATTGCGAGAGTGCGGACCTTGGCTGTCGGAATCGCCAAAGCGTACGCGGATCAGCAGGGCAGCAAGTCCGATACCTCGGACCAGGAGCCAGAGAAGGTCTCCTCGGACTTGAAGAGCAATAATAATAAGAAGATGGAAGTTGCGCCGGCCGCGCGCTAGCCGCTTTTCCGTCGAAGCTGGTTGGCACGCATAAATTTCAACTAGCGGGAATTCAGTAAACAGTTGTGACGTCGCTCACACACGCATTTTCGCGATTTCTGCGAAAATAGAAGTATTCGGAATGCCTGATTTTCTCCTTGAGATCGGCTGCGAAGAAATTCCTGCCCGCATGATCGACGGCGCAGCGCTCGAGCTGCGCGAGCGGGTCGGTAAATTGCTCCAGTCGGAGCGCCTCGCCGAAAAACTTGAGCTTTCTCACCTTGAAACACCTCGAAGGCTTGCCGTGTTTGCGAAAGGCATTTTCGCCGCGCAAGCCGACGTAACTGAACGCGTTACCGGCCCTCCCGTTTCAGTAGCTTATAAAGACGGCCAGCCGACTCCCGCCGCCCATGCCTTTGCAAAGAAGTCTGGGATCGATACCGCCAAACTGGAGAAAGTCACTACTCCAAAAGGCGAATACCTTACTGCGACGATCACCAGGAAAGGGCGTTCAGCCCAAGACGTTTTAGCTGATCTCCTTTCCCATGAGATCAACGCCGTCTATTGGCCGAAAAACATGTACTGGCGAAAGCCTGGTGAACTGTTCGTTCGCCCTGTCCGTTGGCTGGTCGCCATGCTCGACGACAAAATCATTCCCCTGGAGTTCGACGGTGCGTTCGCGAGCGATACTTCGCGAGGTCATCGACTTTTAGCAGATCATCCGGTACGAGTCTCCGCGACCGAGCACACATACATAGAAGCTTTGCGCGGTGTGAAAGTGCTCAGCCGAGAATCTCGTGAGCACCAGATTCGAAAAGCGCTGGATGCAGCCACGCGCACAATTCCTGGCGCCCGCTGGCGTGAGGACGCGGCCCTTCTCGATACCGTCATCAACCTGACCGAATGGCCATCGGTGATCTTGGGCAATTTTGATCGCGAGTTTCTCGAGCTTCCCGAAGAAGTAGTGGTCACGGTCATGCGTGATCATCAGAAGTACTTCGCCATTGAAGATGCCGAGGGCAAGCTTCTCCCACATTTTCTGGCGGTCCTCAACACCGACGGCGATCCGCAGGGAATCATTCGCCACGGCCACGAGCGGGTTTTGCGGGCTCGATTTAACGACGCACGATTTTTCTGGCAGACCGATCAGAAACACCCGTTGCGAGAGCGCACAGTCTGGCTTAAGAACGTTACTTTCCAAAAGGATCTTGGAAATTATTACGAAAAGACCTTGCGAGTTCAGCGCTTGTGCAGTTGGATCTGCGAAACCATTCGCCAGAGCGGCATGGCAGTCCGCCCCGGCGTGGTTCATAAAGCCACATACCTCGCGAAGACCGATCTCACCACCGAATTGGTGAAGGAATTCACCGAACTCCAGGGGATCGTCGGCGGTCTCTATGCCAGGGTGCAAGAGCTTGATTCAGATCTGCCTAAAGCCACTCAAGAATTGATCGCGCAAGCGATTTACGACCAGTACAAGCCTGAGTCTGTGGAGGACGCAGTCCCAAGATCGATTGAGGGTGGTGTGCTTTCCCTCTCTGATAAGGCCGACAGTATTGCCGGAATGTTCGCGCTCGGCCTACAGCCGACCGGTTCAAAGGATCCTTTCGCGCTTCGCCGCCAAGCCAACGCAATAGTAAAGATCATCGCAGAACACAAACTCCCGATCTCGTTGTTGCAATTAGCACGAGATGCTCGAGAAGCCTATCGCGGATCCGCCGCCGAGCGAAAGTTTTCGGAGACAATCGATTACGAGGGAAGTCTGAAAGCGTTTTTCCGGGAGCGCCTCGAATTCTATCTGAGGGATGTGCTCGGATTTAAGTATGACGTCGTCAACGCAGTTCTGGCGTCGGACGCCGACAATGTAGTCGACTCCATCGCCCGTGCTCAAGCGGTCACAAAAGTTCGTCCTTCGAGTGATTTCGAATCAATCTCCATCGCGTTCAAGCGGATCAAGAACATTTTGCGACAGGCGCACGAAGCCGGGAAGGCAATCGCGAACTCCCTCAACCCGGACCTGTTTCGAGATCAGCCGGAACAGAACTTGGCATCGCAAATACCACAGGTGGCCGGCAAAGTGGCGTCCCTTCGCAGTGAGCAAAATTACGAACAGGCCCTGGTGGAGATTTCCAAGCTCCGGCCGGCCGTGGACTTTTTCTTCGACAAGGTCATGGTGATGGTCGACGACGAGCGCGTCCGCGCCAATCGCCTCGCTTTGCTCCAGACACTTTTACGAGAATTTTCCACGATTGCGGATTTCTCCGAGATCGTGACCGATACTCAACACTCTGAATCTTCGAACAAATAAAGGACTGATATGGCAACGACAACTCTTCCTGAAGCACCCAGCGCAACCAAAGCGCAGCCTCAACCCACCAAGTACGTTTACTTCTTCGGAGGTGGCAAGGCCGACGGCAACGGCAAGATGAAGGATGAACTCGGCGGAAAAGGCGCCGGGCTCGCCGAGATGACCAATGCAACATTGCCCGTCCCCCCCGGCTTCACCATCCAGACGGAGGCGTGCCGTGAATACATGCGTCATGGCGGCGTGTCCCAGGAAGTCGACCGTCAAATGGAAGATGCACTCAGTAAGCTCGAAACCCTTCAGGGCCAGGAACTGGGGAAGGGAAGCAATCCGTTGCTGGTGAGTGTGCGCTCAGGCGCCAAATTTTCCATGCCCGGCATGATGGACACGATTCTCAATCTTGGGTTGAACGATGAAAGCGTAGAAGCACTTGCAAAGCGTACGAGCAATCCGCGCTTTGCGTATGACTCCTATCGTCGCTTGATTCAGATGTTCGGCAATGTGGTGCTCGAGATTCCGAAATCCGCCTTCGACGAAGTTTTCGATGCCAAGAAAAAACAGAAGAAAGCCAAGCTGGATACGGAACTTGACGCCAAAGCCTTAAAAGAAGTCATCGCTGAATACAAGAAAGTCGTCAAGAAACACGCCAAGCGCGACTTCCCACAGAATTCTCACGATCAGCTCGTCATGGCGCGCGATGCCGTATTCCGCTCGTGGAACAACGACCGAGCCAAGCATTATCGCCGGATCAACAATATTTCTGACGACCTCGGCACCGCGGTGAACGTTCAAGCCATGGTTTTCGGAAATTTGGGCGAAACGAGCGGCACGGGCGTCGGTTTCACACGAAATCCCGCGACAGGAAACAAAGAGTTCTACGGCGAGTTCCTGATGAACGCGCAGGGCGAAGACGTTGTGGCCGGGATTCGCACCCCGGTTCATATCTCCGAACTCGAGAAGATCATGCCCGATGTGTACCGGCAGCTGCGTGAAATCACGACTCGTCTTGAGCAGCACTATCGCGACATGCAGGATTTCGAATTCACCATTCAGGACGGCAAGCTGTACATGCTGCAAACGCGCAACGGCAAGCGTACCGGTCGCGCCGCAGTTCGCGTTGCTATCCAGATGGTCGAAGAAGGCCTGATCAGCAAAGAGGAAGCCATCTTCCGTGTCGAGCCAAACCAACTCTATGACTTCCTGGTTCCACGCCTCGACGAGAAACGCGCAAAGGTCGAAGTCTTAGCCACTGGCTTGCCGGCCTCTCCCGGGGCGGCCGTCGGTCAGATCGTGTTTACCGCAGACGAAGCTGTTGAGAAGGCGGGGCATGGTGCTACCAAGAATCCCGTCATTCTCGTGCGGGCAGAAACGACTCCCGAGGACATCCACGGCATGGAAGTCGCAGCCGGCATTCTCACCTCAAGAGGTGGGATGACCAGTCACGCCGCGGTCGTGACCCGCGGCATGGGCAAGTGCTGCATCGTTGGCGCAGGAGACGTCGGCGTTGACGAGCGTACCCGCCAGATGCGAGTAAAGGGCCAGGTCTTTAAAGAAGGCGATTGGATTTCTCTCGACGGCACCACCGGCCGGGTGATCAAGGGAAAGTTGAATACCGTGGAGGCGAGTCCCGACGATCCAGAACTAACGAAACTGCTGGGTTGGGCCGAGCCGTTCCGCAAGATCGGTGTGCGCGCCAACGCGGACATCCCTCGCGACGCCATTCAAGCACGCGCGTTCGGGGCGGAAGGCATCGGCCTCTGCCGCACCGAGCACATGTTTTTCGCCGAAGATCGCATCCCCCACATGCGCGCCATGATCATGGCCGACAATGAAAAGGACCGTCGCGCTGCGCTGAAGAAACTACTCCCCATGCAGCGTTCGGACTTCGCCGGACTCTTCCGAGCCATGGACGGACTGCCGGTTACCATCCGCCTGCTGGATCCGCCCTTGCATGAGTTCTTGCCTAAGCGCGAAAAGCTAATGGTCGACATCGCCGTCCTGCCGAACGCTACGTCCGCTCAGAAGAAAGCTTTAATCGAGCAATATTCGGAGTATGGTGCAAAAGCGGCTGGCGATCTGAAGAAACTTCTGCCCGAGTTACTGCGGCGCGTGGAAGAGTTACACGAGTTCAACCCCATGCTCGGGCACCGCGGTTGCCGTTTAGGCATTACGTATCCCGAGATCACCGAGATGCAAGCTCAAGCAATCTTCGAAGCCGCCGTTGCGGTTGAGAAGGAAGGAATCAAGTCCCACGCCGAAGTCATGATTCCACTCACCGCTACCCTGAAGGAAATGGCTCACCAGGCCGCAATCGTGCGTCAGGTTGCGGATGAGGTGTTCAAAGAAAAAGGCAAGAAGGTCCACTACCTCGTCGGCACCATGATTGAGTTGCCCCGGGCCGCTTTGCTTGCCGGCGAGATCGCCAAGGAAGCCGAGTTCTTCAGCTTCGGAACCAACGATCTCACCCAAACGACCTTCGGTTTTTCGCGAGACGACGTCAATAAGGTCCTCCCCACCTATTTGGCCGAAGGAATTCTCAAGCAAGATCCGTTTGCAGTAATCGATCGTGAAGGCGTCGGAGAACTGGTTCGGATCGGAATCGAGCGTGGTCGCAAAACCCGCCCCGGCCTTGAGGTAGGAATCTGCGGTGAGCACGGTGGTGATCCTGCCTCCGTAGAGTTTTGCCATCAGGTCGGCATGGACTACGTGGCGTGCTCTCCATTCCGCGTTCTCACTGCCCGGTTGGCAGCGGCTCAAGCTGGCGCGGCAGACAAGCTCAAAATCGAGGGCGGTAGAACGAAGTAAACAGAAACTATTCTTCGAGAAAAGCGAAAAC
>Ga0335078_10001939_pt1 | contig 31282 bp, 25 predicted proteins | sample Lox_Sample_32_FD_206711 | JGI IMG/M metagenome (GOLD analysis project Ga0335078, IMG submission 206711) | Soil microbial communities from Loxahatchee National Wildlife Refuge, Florida, United States - Lox_Sample_3.2 | ecosystem: Environmental > Terrestrial > Soil > Wetlands | place: USA... | reverse complement strand
GCTCGGCCGACGCGATCAGGAAGCCGGTCATCGTGGCCGTCATGGCCTCGACGTGCGCGGCCGCGTCGGCGAGCGCGGCGCGCTCGGCCTTCAGAGCGCCGTCGTCACCGACGGCGGCGAAGTCCTTGACCCGGCCGAGCAGCGTGCCGAAGGCCTGGCCGCGATCCCTGACGATCTTGCGGAAGAACAGGTCCTGGCTCTGGATCCCGGTGGTGCCCTCGTACAGGCTGTCGATCTTCGCGTCCCTGATGTACTGCTCGATCGGGTAGTCCTGGAGGAATCCTGACCCGCCGAGGGTCTGCAGTGACAGCGTGAGCATCTCGTACGAGCGCTCCGAGCCGACGCCCTTGACGACCGGCAGCAGCAGGTCGTTCAGCCCCGCGGCGACCTCGTCGCAGCGGCCGTGGGCGGCCGCGACCTGGATCGCGTCCTGCAGCGCGGCGGTGTACATGACCAGCGCGCGCATGCCCTCGGCGTACGCCTTCTGCAGCATCAGCATGCGCCGGACGTCGGGGTGGTGGATGATCGTCACCCGCGGCGCGGCCTTGTCGGTCAGCTGGGTGAGGTCGGCGCCCTGCACCCGGCTGCGGGCGTACTCAAGCGCGTTCAGGTACCCGGTGGACAAGGTGGCGATGGCCTTCGTGCCCACCATCATCCGGGCGTCCTCGATGATCTTGAACATCTGCCTGATGCCGTCGTGCACGCCGCCGACCAGCGTGCCGACCGCGGGCCGATCGGCGCCGAAGGTCAGCTCGCAGGTGGTAGAGGCCTTCAGCCCCATCTTGTGCTCGACGTTGGTGGCGTAGACGCCGTTGCGCTCGCCGAGCGTGCCGTCTTCGTTGACGAGGAACTTGGGCACCAGGAACATCGACAGGCCCTTGGTGCCCGGCCCGGCGCCCTGCGGCCTGGCGAGCACCAGGTGGAAGATGTTCTCCGCCAGGTCGTGCTCGCCGCTGGTGATGAACCGCTTGACGCCTTCGATGTGCCAGCTGCCGTCGGGCTGCTGGGTCGCCCTGGTCCGCCCGGCCCCGACGTCGGAGCCCGCGTCGGGCTCGGTCAGCACCATGGTGGCGGCCCACTCGCGCTTGATGGCCAGGTCGGCGAACCGCTTCTGGTCCGGCGTGCCGAGCTCCCACAGCACCCGCCCCATCGTGTGGCCGCTTGAGTACATCCAGATCGCCGGGTTGGAGCCCAGGATCAGTTCGGCCATCGCCCAGTTGAGCGTCCGCGGTGCCAGCGTCCCGCCCAGCTCGGTGGGCAGCGACAGCCGGTACCACTCGGCGTCCATGAAAACCCGGAACGACTTGCGCAGCGACTCGGGCACCCGCACCGAGGCGGTGGCCTGGTCGAATTCCGGCGGATTGCGGTCGGCGTCGGCGAACGACTCTGCCATCGGCCCGGTCGCCATCCGCTCGAGTTCGCCGAGAACGCCGCGGACGGTCTCCTCGTCAAGCTCGGTGTACGGTTCGCCGCCAAGCAGGTCCTGCCGCCGCAGCACCTCGAAGAGGTTGAACTCGATGTCCCGCAGGTTGCTCTTATAGTGGCTCATCTGCTGCTCTGCCTCCGGCATCCGGCTGTACATGGCGTCCGTTCAGGGGCCAGGACCTCTATGTTACCCGATAGTAACATCCGCTGGCGAGCGTGCCGTTCGCACCTGCCGAGAACCCCGGTTCGGGGGAGCCAAAAACCGATGCCTGCCACCATTGGGCCGTATATCCAGATTTATTGATTTTCACATATTGTTGATCATTGGCGACTACGCTTCCGTTGTGTGACTGATGTTCGCGATTCGTCGACCGGGTTGCCCGCGCGGCAGCCTGGCGCCGAGGCGTCGGCACCAGCAATACGGCAGCCCGCGGGCGGATTCCCGGTCCGGACGCCCACCGCGCGGCTAGTGCAGCCGGGCGGCCGTCACCGGCGACCGGTTCCGGCTAGCCTGCCCGAGGGAGCGCCCGCGCTCGTCCTCGCGGTGCCGAGCGTCAGCGAAGACGGCCTGTCCGGGCCCACCGCCGAGATCGCCACCGTGCTCAGGGTGGACAACCCCGCGCTCGACGTGCGGACCGCCAGGATCGACCACGGCGGCCGCGGCGACCCGTGCGGGATCAGGGCGGTGCTCGACGACGCCGCGGCCAGGCGCCCGGCCGGCGCGCCGTCCGCGATCGTGGTACCGCAGCTTGTCACGCCGCACCCGGCGACGGTCCGGGTGCTGCGGGAGGCGATCGGGGCCAGCGATGCCAACGCGAGCATCGCCGAGGTGTTCAACACGAACGCGATGCTGGCCGAGGCCCTGCACATCAGGCTCGCCGACGCCGGGCTTGCCCGGGCCGACCGGGTGCGCATGTTCAGCATCACCACATCGGCCGACGGCATCATCGTGGCGACCGTGGGCGGGGAGGAAGCGGTCGGCTCGGCGAGCGTCACCGCCTTCCTGCTCGCTGCCCGGCTGGCGCTTCCCGTCCTGGCCGCATCGCTGGACGGCACGCCCACGATCGAGGAGGCCGCGGCCAGGCTCGAGGCGATGGGCGTGACGAGGATCGCCCTCGCCCCGTGCGTCATCGGGCCAGAGGTCGATCCGGCGACCATCGAGACCGCGGCGGCGGCCGTAGGCGCCAAGTGCTCCGCGCCGCTCGGCGCCCACGGCAACGTCGTCAAGCTGATCTCGCAGGCCTACGGCCAGGTGCTCGGCCAGCTCGAGACGCTAGACGGTACCTGAGTGACGCAGCACGCTTCACCACACAGCACGCTTCACCACGCAGCACCTTCATCACGACGTAGGATGTCCGACGATGCTCGACCGTTCGCGATGCTGGATAACGTGATCGCATTCACGTGATTTGTTAGCCTTCTGTTGCTGGAGTGATTAGATGTGCCACAGGCTCAGTTGCCTTTCGGCGGCCGCGTAAATCCCCGGCCTGAACGCCCGCTCGGACGGCGAGGAATACCGACATCTGGGTCCTAGGGTTCCTGATGCCATCGCAGCCGCATCTGGCAGGCCATGGCGATGTCTCCGATGTCTATCTGCTGCAGTAGCGGCTCGCGGCGCTCGTCGGCCGGATCCAGTGTCCGCAGCGCCTGCTCGTAGGCGCGCCGCGCGGCTGCCCTGTCGCCGAGCGCGTCATGCGCGCAGCCGAGCGTGAACGCGGCCAGGGCGAATCCTGGGTCCGCGTACAGCGCCCGGCGGAACGCGGCGGCCGCGCGGGCGGGCTGGCCGGCCTCGAGCACCATCAGCCCGTACACGAACTGCGCGTGCGCGTGCAGCGGATCATGCCTGAGCAGGGACTCAAGTTCCGCGACGGCCCGGTCACGATCGCCCTGGCCGGCCGCGCCGAGCGCCGCGGTGAGCCGCTGGTCGGCCGGCTCACCGGAGGGAGGTGGGCGGCGGCTGAGCGGGACCACTGGATGGTGGCGGCGGGGCCGGGCAGAGGATGGCCGGTCCCCGGCGCGGTCGGAGGGAGCGATCCGGACCGTGCGCCGCAGCGCGTCCGCGGCGCCGAGCAGCAGCTTGCCGCCGGGCCGCAACGAGTGGTCCAGCCGCTCAAGCACCCGCTCCGCAGCGGGCTCCTCGAAGTAGATCAGGACGTTCCGGCAGGTGATGACGTCGAAGCCGGCCTCGCCGGGCGGCGGCAGCGGGTCGCGGGCGAGGTTATGGCGGCGATACCTGACCAGCTTGCGCAGGTCGTCTCCGACCAGGTAGGTGCCGTCCTCCTCCTGCTGCCGCAGGTACCGCCGGCGCAGCCTGTCGTCCAGCCCACGGACCGCGCGCTCCCGGTACCGCCCGGCCTGCCCGGCGGCGAGGGCACGGCTGGAGATGTCGGTGCCGAGCACGTCCACCGGAGGGTGCTCGACGGCGAGGGCCTCCGCCGCGAGCAGCGCCAGCGTGTAGGGCTCCTCTCCGGTGGCACAGCCGGCGCTCCACACCCGGATGACGGGAGATCCGGCCTCCTGCGCGCTGCACAGCAGGTCGGACCAGGGGATGCTGTCGAGCTGGGCACGATCCCTGACAAAGGCGGTCTCCTGCACCGTGACCTCGTCGATGAGCCGCTGCATCAGGTCCCTGCCGCCGACCGGATCCGCGGCAGCGCGGACGAAGGCACCGGGTTCGAGTTCTGGCGCGGCCCGGCGCAGCGCCGCCCGGAGCACGTTATCCCTGTTGACCGCCGGAGTGATCCCGGTCTCCCTGCGGATGAGCTCCGCCACCTCGGCCAGCGACATCGTCACGTCACCTGGACCGGCTCGTACCGCAGTCCCATCAGCTGGGCGACGATCTCACCGGGGGAAAGCACCAGGTCGGTCCCGAAGGCGATGGCGGCCTGCGGCATCCCGTAGATCGCCGAGGACTCCCTGTCCTGCGCGATCGCCAGCCCGCCGCGCCGGCGGACCGCGGCCGCGCCACTGGCGCCGTCGCTGCCCATGCCGGACAGCACGATGGCCACGCCGGTCTTGCCGGTGACCGCCGCGATGCTCTCGAACAGGACGTCACCCGACGGGCGGTGGTGCCCGGCGGCGGTGCACCGGTCAAGGAGCAGCCGCCCGCTGCGGGCGAGCTTCAGGTGCGCGCCCTCGGGCGCGATCCAGGCCCCGGGGGCGGGCACGGCACCGTCCGCGGCGATGCCGACGGGGAGCGGCACGGACTGGTCCAGCCAGCGGGCGAACCCCTCGGTGAAACCGGCCGAGATGTGCTGCACCACCAGGATTGGAATCTCGTAGTCGGCGGGCAGGTCGTGCAGCAGCCGCGCCAGTACGTACGGTCCGCCGGTCGACCCGCACATCCCGATCACCGAGGCCGGGCGTGCCGCGGACTGCTGCGTGGGCATGCCCCGCAGCCGGGCCCGCGGATGGCGGATCACATTCGTGTGGCCGAGGATCCTGATCCGCTGCCGGAACGCCGCCGCCGCGGGCGCCGCTGGATCCCGCAGGTCCAGGTCGCCCTTGCCGATCGCCTCCAGCGCGCCCGCGGCCAGGGCCGCGGCCGCCCCGCCCTGTCCTCCGGCGCCGGCCGAGATCACAAGCAACGGCAGCGGCCGCTCGCTCATGATCTCCTCGATGGCGGCAAGCCCGCCCATGCGCGGCAGGTCCAGGTCCATCGTCACCACGTCCGGCAGCATCATCGGGAGCGCGTCGATCGCCTCCTCGGCCGTGGCGCACACCGCGGCGACCGTGATGTCGCCGTCGTGTTCGAGCACCCGCTTGAGCCTGACCGCATAGCCACGGGAAGCCTCGCAGATCAGCACGCGCAGCATCGCCGTCACCTGCCGACAAGGCGCTCGACCGTGGCGAGCAGGGCCTGCTGGTCGAAGTTGTGCTTGGCCATGTACGCATCGGCCCCGGCCTCGATGCCCTTGCGCTGGTCCTCCTCCGAGCCGAGCGAGGTCACGATGACCACGGGCAGCGCGGCACGCGCGGGGTCCGCGCGGATCGCGCGGGTCAGCCCGAGCCCGTCCAGCCCCGGCATCTCCAGGTCGGTGATCACCATCGCGATGCCGGCGTCCCGGCCGATGATGCGGAGCGCCTCGCGCCCGTCGCGCGCTGTCACGACCCGGTATCCGGCCGCCTCGAGGATGGAGCGCTGAAGCTGCCTGACCGTGTAGGAGTCCTCGGCCACCAGGATCTTGGCGGGGTCCGGCAGGAGGATGGGCTCCACCACGGCCGGGGCGTCGGACCGGCCGCGGACGAGCGCGGCAGGCTCGGCGAGCAACGCGATCCGCCCGTCGCCGAGGACCGCCGCGCCCAGGTATCCCGCGCCCGCGAGCAGCGGCCCGAGCGGCTTGACCAGCACCTCTTCCTCCCCGACGAGCGCGTCGCAGAGGACCGCCATCCGACGGCCGAGCACCGCCACGATCAGCGCGTGCGGCCGGGGCTTTAGCGGCGGCGCGTGCGCGCCGAGCAGCAGCGCGACATCTGCGGCCGGCAGCGGCCGCCCGCGGACGGTGAGTGAAGGCCGGCCGCCCACCGTGGCCGGCCTGGATACCTCGACGACCTCGTCCACCACGGCAAGCGGCACCCCGAACACGGCCTCGCCGCGCTCGAAAAGCAGCACGTTCATCATGGCCAGGGCCAGCGGCAACAGCAGGATCACTTCCATCCCGCGGCCTGGCTCGCTGCGGATCTCCAGGGCACCGCCCATGGAATGCGCGTAACTCTTGACCGCGTCCAGGCCGACTCCCCGGCCGGACAGGTGGGATACCTCGCCGGCGGTCGAGAAGCCCGCGCTCGCGAGCAGGTCCGCGAGCGATCCCTCGCGAAGCGCCCGATCGGCTACCTCGGCCGAGACGCCCCTGCCGTCGTCGGCGACGACGATCTCGACCAGGCTGCCGCGGGGGACGGCCCGGAGCTCGATGTGGCCGCTGGGGGTCTTGCCGGCCCGCTCACGGTCCGCCGCGGGCTCGATGCCGTGCGCCACGGCGTTGCGCAGCAGGTGGGTGAGCGGCTCGGCGAGGCTCTCCAGGATCAGCCGGTCCAGCTCGGTATCCGCGCCTGCGACGGTGAACGTGACATCCTTGCCGGCCGCCCGCGCGAAGTCGCGGACCGCGCGCGGCAGCGGCCCGGCGATGGCGGCGAGCGGGAGCGTCCGCATCCTGATCGCGCTCTCCCGCAGCTGTTCCAGCGTGCGCGCGCCGGAGCCGAGGGTGGCGGACAGCTCCTCCGGCAGGTCCGCCTCGGGTCCGAGAGCGTGCGTTATCCTGCGCCCGTCCTGCACGACCTCGCCGATGAGGTCGAGCAGATGATCGAGCTTGACCGGATCGACGCGCACAGACCGCTGCTCGGGCACCGTGCTCGGGGATAGCGTGCCGGATGGTACCGGGCTGGGCGGCAGCGGCCGTACCGGCCCGACGGGCAGCCCAGGGCCGGGCGCGGGCAGGCCCCACGCCGGGATCTCGACGGCGCCCGAGCCAGGCGACTGCTCCGGGCTCGGCTGGCTCCTCGGAACCTGAAGACCCTCGGGATTCCGAGCGGCCGTGGGGGTCTCGGTGACCCCGGTCGCCTCGCCGGCCGGGTTTACCGAACTGGGCCGCCGAAGCGCGGTCAGGGCGACGGCCAGCTCGTCAAGCAGCGGGTCGACGGGCATCTGGCCGCCGTTGATCCGGGCGCGCAGGGCACCGGTCGCGTGCAGCACCGGATCGGCGAGCCCGGGCGGGAACGTACCGGTGTCGCGCACGACCGCGAGGATGTCCTCGACCGCGTGCGCGACCGCGGCCACGTCGGCCATGTTGACCATGCCCGCCGTTCCCTTGATCGTGTGCACGTTGCGGAACAGCGAGTCGATCATCCCGGTGCCCGGGTCGCCTGCCTCGATCGACAGCAGCGCCGCCTCCATCTCATCAAGCCGGTGCGTCACGTCCTCGTGGAATGCCTCGCGCAGCTCGATATCGGGGTCGGTCATGATCCGGCCTGCGCCAGGGACCGCAGGATCCGGGGAACGTCGATGACGCCGATCGGCTCGCCATCGCGGACCATGACGCCGAGCAGCAAATCCGACTCCGCCCCGTCCAGCGGGCCGTCAAGCTCACCGACGCTGCTCACCTCGTCGATCGTGAAGCCCGCCTTGACGCCTTCCACCTCGGCAAGCAGCAGCTGCCGTGACTGCTGCGGCCCGGCCGCCGCCAGGCCGAGTACCAGCGGCAGGTTGACGATGGGCACGATCTGGCCGCGCAGCCTGCGTACCCCGAGTATCTCCGGCAGTGACCCGGGTACCGGGGTCAGGTCGCCGGGACCGAGGATCGCCAGCACGTGCTCGACGGGCACGGCGTATGCCTCCGCCGCCACCCTCAGGCGCACGTAAGTGCCCATGGACGAGTTCCGCGCTGTCGTCTCGCAGCGCATTCTCGATCTCGTCGACGAGCCTTTCCAGCCGCTCCGAGGTGGCCGCCCACTTGGCCTGCTCCGCCGCGAGCTGGTCGGCCGCCTCCCTGATCTGCTGGGCCGCCGTGTCGACCTGGTCGGCAGCGGACTTCTGCTGCTGGGTGGCCAGGATCGACTCCTCGAGCATCGTGGCGGTCGAGGCCATCAGCTCGCCCACCTCATGCGCCTGCCTGATGCCCTGCTCGGTGGCCATGATCGTCGCGTTCGTCTCGTCCTGGACACCGGCGATGATCACGCCGATCGACTCGGTTGACCGCATGGACCGCTCCGCAAGCTTCCGCACCTCGGCCGCCACCACCGCGAAGCCCTTGCCGGCCTCGCCGGCCCTGGCGGCCTCGATCGCGGCGTTCAGCGCGAGCAGGTTGGTCTGCCCTGAGATCTCGTTGATCAGCTCGAGTATCTCGCCGATCTTCTGGCCGCGCTCGCCGAGCGACAGCGCCCGCTCCGCGATCGCCTGGACCTTCTCCTGCATGTCGTGCATGGTGTCGCCGGCCCGCTCGGTCGCCAGCGACACCGAGCGCACCGTGTCGGCGATCGACCCGGCGGTGGCCGCGAGCTCGCGGATCGTCGTCGACGTCTGCGCGACCGCGGCCGACTGCTCGCTGGTGACCGCGGCCGCGTTTCTTGCCGCCACGCGCAGCTCGGCGGCCACCTCGGCGAGGATCCCGGCCGCTGCCCGCAACCGCGACAGCAGCTCGTCGCGGTCGCTCAGCCGGCCGAGCGCCGCGGTCAGTGCCTGCTCACGCTGCTGAGCGCGGCGCAGCATCCCGGCCATGAACCAGGCGAACCCGAGGCCCGCGAGCACCGCGAGGATGGCGGCGACGATGCCGACGACTTCCGCCTGGCCCGCGGAGCTCTTGGCTTGGGCAGCGGAACCGGCCGCGCGCCCGCTCTCCAGGCGCACCAGCGTCGCCAGCGGCTCGGTTACCGGGTCTGCGTGCGCGTCAAGCTGACCGATCACCGCGAACTTGCGGGCCGCGCCGGCGGTTACGAACTGGCGATCGGCCTGGAAGTCCGTGTAGTAACGCTCCTGGGCGGCCAGCGCATCGGTGAGCGCGGGCATCGGGGCCGTGGCCGACCGGCTCACCGCGTCCGCGATCTGGTGGAACTGCGCGTTGAGCTGCTCCGCACTGGTCAGTGCGGCAGGCGCCGTCGTCGCGATGTACCGGAACATCACCAGGCGCTGTTCCGCGAAGACGGAGGTAAGCTGCTGCGCCTGCAGCGAATTGATGTCCGCGCTCCGCGCGTCGTCGGCCTGGCCGATCGCCTCGTGGTAGAGGCCGATCGTCACGGCGACGGCCGCCGCGATGACGGCGACGATCAGCACGCCGACCACGGAAATGAGCCGCATCGACAGGGGCCTTTGCTGTCTTAGCATCACGCCTGCACCTGATGTCTCTCAGTCATCGGCTGTGTGTCACGTTCGGTAACATGATAGATCCCAACAGTGACCAGATGGTATCGTGTGACGATGGTGGTACAGAGATACAGCTGAGACCACTGATGCAGTTGGCCTGCTGCCGGGGGAAGACATGCGAGCAGACGAGCCGGGCTCGGCGCACGGGCGCATCCTGCTGATCGACGATGACCGGGTGTTCGGCATCTGGGCAGCGCAGGTGCTGTGCAAGCGCGGCGGCCATGAGCTCAAGCACGTCCTGGATCCGGCGGCCGGGCTGCGATGCGTCGAGACCGAGCCGTGGGACCTGGTGATCACCGACATCGAGATGCCGGGCATGACCGGGATCGAACTGCTGCAGCGGGTCCATCTCGTCGAGCCTGCGCTGCCGGTGGCGGTGGTGACGGCGCACGCGACCCTGGACCGCGCCGTCAGCGCGCTGCGATCCTCGGCGGTGGAGTTCTTCCACAAGCCGATGCCAGCCGACGACTTCCTCGTCAAAATCGCCGAGCTCATCTCCAGGGGCCGCGCCGCGCGGTCGGTGCAGAGGGAAAGAGTGCTTGCCATCGGGGCGCACCCCGACGACGTGGAGATCGGGGCGGCGGGCGCCCTGCTGGCACACAGGGCAGCCGGCGACGCGGTCAGCATCCTGACGCTGTCCCGTGGCGCCCGCGGCGACCTAGCCGAGCAGCGGATCGCCGAGGCCGAGAATGCCGCCGCGGTCATCGGCGCGCGGCTGTTCCTGAACGACCTCGAGGACACGCACATCCCGGAGGGAAACCCGACCATCGGCATCATCGACAGCGTGGTCGCCGAGGTGCGGCCCACGGTGGTGTACACGCATTCCGTGCACGATGTTCACCAGGATCACCGCAATACCAACCGGGCGGCCATGATGGCCGCGCGCCAGGTCGGCCGCGTCTACTGCTTCCAGTCTCCGTCCGCGACCGTCGATTTCCGCCCCACCTTCTTCGTGCCGATCGACGATCACATAGACCGCAAGCTCGAATCGATCCGCGCGTTCGCCTCGCAGTTCGCCATCCGGGACTACCTGGATCCCGACCTGATCGTGTCCACCGCCAGGTACTGGTCCCGGTTTACCGATGGCCGTCACGCCGAGGCGTTCGAGGGCATCCGCGACCGAGCGCCGTCCCGGGTCGTGCAGGGGCCGCAGGGTGCGGCCACGGTCGTCTCGTCCAGCCGCGAGGCCGAGCAACTGGAAGGCAGGCCGTGACCGGCCGTGAGGCCAGCGCCTACGAGACGGCGCAGCGGATCGTGCGCGGCGCGTCCGTCACCGCTTAACCCTTCGAGATCGTGCGACGGACCGTTACCCCGCCGGATCGACGCCGGTCGACATCAGCCCGGACTGGTAGATGCTGTCGATCCGGACGTATGCGCCGGTGTAGGGGGCGTCGACCATCTCGCCGTCGCCGATGTAGATCCCTACGTGGTGGATCGTGGCGGGGTCGGACGTGTCCGTGGCGTAGAAGACCAGATCACCGCGCTGCAGCTGGTCGAGGGGCACGTGCGGCCCCTCTTCCCACTGGTAGCCCGTGTAATGCAAGAGCTGGACGCCGGCCTGCTCCCAGGCGACCATGGCCAGGCCCGAGCAGTCGTAGGAGTCAGGCCCGGCCGCGCCCCACTGGTAGGGCTTGCCGATCTGGGTCAGCGCCCAGTTGGCGGCGATGTTGCCCTGGCTTGTCGAGGCACCGGAACCGGCCGCCCAGGTAGGCGACGCATCCTGGCTTTGCGCGGCCGCCGCCGCTGCCGCCGCCCGCTGCGCGGCCTGCGCCGCGAGGTACGCCTTCCGCGCCGCTACCAGCGCCGCCTCGTGCGCCTGGGCGGTTGCCAGCTCGGTGGCGAGCTTGTCCCGCTGCGCCTTGTCCGCCCGCACGAACTGGGCCTGCCTGGCCACGGCGGCCTGGATGGCGACCTTGAGGGCGGTGGCCGCCCGCAGGTCGGCCTGCTGGGCCACAAGCAGGTCGTGCGCCTGCGTGCGGAACACCCCGGCCACCGTGTCGTTGGCCTGGTTCACGGCGAGCGTGTCCGTGCCTTGCTGGGCCAGGACCTGGCCCATCCCGACTTCGTTCAGGTATCCTTGCGGGCCGTTGGCGTCGCCGAGCATGGACGTGACCGCGTCGAATCCGCCTCCCGACTCGAACTCCTGCGCCGCCAGGCCCGCCAGCTGCCGCTGGCTCGTGTCCTCTGCCTGCCGTGCCGCGGCCAGCCTGCCCTGGGTGACCTTGTACGCCGAGGCTGCCCGCTGCTCGTTCACCACAGTCTGGTCATAGCGTTCGGTAAGCACCTCGGCCTGCGTCTGCAGCTCCCCGAGCACCCTGCTCGCCGTCGACAGCCGGCCCTGCGCCGTGCCGAGCGACGCCTGGTTCTGCTTGACCTGGCCTTCCGCCGAGTTGATCTGCGACGTGCTCGGCGGACTCGGGTTGCCGTCCAGGCGCCAGCCCGCCATCGAGGACGCCAGCGCGGACGGCAGGCTGAGCGCCGCGATCAGGCCGCAACCCGCTACGATGCTAGCGCCCACCCGGCCGCGCGGGCGGCGAGGAAACAGCCGGCCACGAAAGTGGCCGCGCCGCGGATCAGAATTACCGGCGCGTCCCCGGTCAGGTTTGTGGTTACCTGGCCAGTCGAAGAACGTGTCCCCCAGACCTCGCAAAGGCGTCAGCACCCCCCGAACCAGCGCTCCCCCGTGTTCCTGAGCGTTGTTGATTACACAGGGTAGTGACTGTACACCACAGTGTGATGTAAATCTCGGCAGCGCGACCAGCTGAGTTCGTAATGTGATCCCGAGCACATTTCACTCCGGGGAATGATCCACACTTATAGAGCACGGCCAGCAGTAATCGCTGGCCGGGCAGCCGGCCGAGACGGCCAGCAGTACCATGGCCAGCGAGGAGGATCGGTGGAGGATGCCGACGTTGTGCTCAGGCGGGCACCGCTTTTTGATGGGCTCGACGACGAAAACGCGCGAGCGCTACGGCGGCAGATCTCAGAGGTAAAGCTGTCGCGCGGCGAGCACCTTTTCCTCGAGGGGCAAGACGGCGACCGTCTGTACGTGGTGCTCGACGGCAAGATGAAGCTCACCCGCGCGGCCGCAGACGGCAGGGAAAACCTGCTGAGCGTGCTCGGCCCCGGCGAGATGTTCGGTGAGCTCTCGCTGTTCGACCCGCGGCCGAGGACCTCCTCGGCCAGTGCCGTGACCGACGCCGTGCTGGCCGCGCTCGGCCACGATGCGCTGCGCGCCTGGCTGCTCGAGCATCCCGAAGCCTCCATGCACATGCTGCGCCAGCTGGCCAGGCGGCTGCGCCGGGCCAACGACGTGACCGCCGACCTGGTCTTCACCGACGTTCCCGGCCGGGTGGCCAAGAACCTGCTTGACCTGGCCGACAGGTTCGGCCAGCAGGAAAGCGATGGCCTGCATGTTCATCACGACCTGACCCAGGAGGAACTCGCCCAGCTTGTCGGCGCGTCACGGGAGACGGTCAACAAGGCCCTCGCCGACTTCGCGGCGCGGGGCTGGCTGCAGATCTCCGCGCGTTCGGTGCTCATCCTCGACGCCGAGCGCCTCCGCAGGCGCGCCCGCTAGAGAGATTCACCGACAACAATATCTTTCGGCAATAAAGCTCGCTATAACGACTCAAACTGACGAATGATCGCAGGCCCGCGCCGACGACGGGCGGCTCAGCGCTTGTTGGTGCTGTCGAGGTAGTCGAGCTGGGCTCGCACGGACGACTCGGCGGCGGGCCAGACGGACCGATCCACGTCCGTATAGATCATGGCCACGATCTCGGCCGGTGTCCTCGCGCCTGCCGCCAGCGCCTCCCTGACCTGTTCCAGCCGCTCCGCTCGGTGGGTGAGGTAGTAGTCGAGAGTCCCGGCGGGATCGTTGAGCATCGGACCGTGCCCCGGCAGCAGCAGCCGTACCGCACGGTCCTCGGCCAGGTCCCGCAGCTGCCCGATGCTCCGCAGGTAGTCACCGAGGTTCCCGTCCCTCGCGATGACCGTCGTCCCCCTGCCGAGGACGGTATCGCCGGTGAACAAGGCGCCGTCCGCGGGCAGCAGGAGGCTCACCGAGTCGGCCGAATGACCTGGCGTCTCGATCACCCGAAGCTCGCAGCCTGCCGCGGTGACCACGTCACCGCCCGCGAGCCCCTCGGTACCCAGCCGGTGCGCCGGGTCGGCGGCCTGCACGGGCGCGCCGCTCAGCGCGGCTAGCCGCGCCGCCCCGGCAGAATGATCGAGATGCCCGTGGGTGAGCAAGATCCTGGCTACCCTGCGGTCGCCCGCAACCGCCTCGGCGAGCACCCGGCGCAGATGCCCCTCATCGTCCGGCCCGGGATCGATCACCACGACCGATGATGAGCCTGGCTCGGCGATCAGCCACGTGTTGGTGCCGTCCAGCGTCATCGGCGACGGATTCGGCGCGAGCAGGCACGTCGCCCGCTCCGTCCGGAAGCCATCGATATCCGTGCTCATAGGGGATATTCAACCTCAGGCGGTACCGCCAGCCACACCTGGTCGTCCTCGACGACCGCAGCGGGCAGCAGCGGGACGATCTGCCTGCGGGCGGCCATCACGGCCGCCACGTCCTGATACCCGGCGAGCTCGGCCAGCGTCACCGCCGTAGGCGGGAGCAGCGTTATCTCGCCGTCCCTGGCCGCCTGCACCGCCGCGGACGGCTCCCACCAGCTTCCGGCGTCCGACTCGCCTGCCGCCAGCGACGTCGTCTGCCCCGGCGGCAAGGTGGTGGCGAAAAACCAGGTATCGAAGCGGCGGGGTGAGATGACGGGCGTGATCCAGCGAGCCCACGGGGTCAGCAGGTCGGCGCGCAGCAGCAGGCCACGAAGGCGGAGCAGGTCACCGATCGAGGCCGCGCCGGAAAGCAGCAAGTCCCTGTCCTGTTCCAGCGCCGCGCCGTCCCGCACAAGCTCGGCCGGTGACGGGCCCGCAAGCAGCACACCCGACTCCTCGAACGTCTCTCTCACTGCAGCGCAGACCAGGGCACGCGCGCGATCGGGCGGGACGCCGAGCAGGCCGCCGAGATCGGCGGGCGACGGGCCGGCCCAGCCGGTCTCGCCGATGCCCGGGTCGGCATCGGGCCCGTCGACGGACCCGCCGGGGAACACGCAGGCTCCGGGCGCGAACTCCAGCACGCCGGCCCGCCGCAGCAGGAACACCTCGACGGCGGGGCTCTGACGGAGCAGGATCACCGTCGCGGCGTCGCGCGGTTCCGCGGGCACCAAGCCGCGCGCGAAGAAATCGCGGGCCCGCTCGGCCATCCCGCGCGGCACGGGCACGCGGGATGGCACCCGCCGTTCGCTCATCGGCGGGCTCAGTCGTCGACCTCGGCGATCAGCTCCACCTCAACCGGCGCGCCAAGCGGAAGCTCCGCCACGCCGACCGCGCTGCGGGCATGCCTGCCCTCCTCGCCGAACACCTCGATAAGCAACTCGCTCGCGCCGTTCACCACCTGCGGCTGGCCGGTGAATCCCGGCGCGCTGGCGACGAAGCCGGTGACCTTCACGATCCGCCGGATCCGGTCCAGGCCGCCCGCTGCGGCAGCGGCAGCGGCGATCGCGTTCAGCGTGCAGGCCCGGGCCAGGCCGGCCGCGTCCGCCGCGCTGACCTCTGCGCCCACCTTGCCGGTGGCGGGCAGTTTCCCGTCCACCACCGGCACCTGCCCGGAGACATACACGTACGCACCGGTCCGCAACGCGGGCACGTAGGCCGCGAGCGGCGCCGTCACCGGCGGCAGAGTCAGCCCGAGCTCGGCCAGCCGCTCGGTCGGGCTCACTGCTTCGCCCTCTTCATATAGGCGACAAGCTGCTCGGAGTTGGGGCCCGGTATCACGGCGACCAGTTCCCAGCCGTCATCACCCCAGGTATCCAGGATCTGCTTGGTCGCGTGCACGAGCAACGGCACCGTCACGTACTCCCACTTTGGCATGGACCGACCTTACGCCTTGTCGCTCGCCGTCATGTCGGGGGCATTGACCTGCAGTGCCTCGGGGGTCATGGCATCCTCTATCTGGGGCGCGGGCGGGATGGCCGCCTCATCGAGTTCGGGCACCTTCGTGTTCGAGATGGCCGCTTCGGCCGCCGCTACCTCGGCGTCGCCGAGGTCCTCGAGCTCAGCCAGCGGCTCGGGCGGCGGGGCCGCCGGTCCTGGCGCCATCTTGTCGAAGAACCTGAGCAGCTCGACGGGCACGGGCATGACCAGCGTGCTGTTCCGCTCGCCCGCCACCTCGACCACGGTCTGCAGCAACCGCAGCTGGAGGGCGGCCGGATCACGCGCCATCACGTTGGCCGCCGCGGCGAGCCTCTTTGAGGCCTGGTACTCACCGTCGGCGGTGATGATCCTCGCGCGCCGTTCCCGCTCCGCCTCGGCCTGCCGCGACATGGACCGCTTCATGCCCTCGGGCAGCGACACGTCCTTGATCTCCACCCGCTCGACCCGGACCCCCCACGGGCCCTCGGTCGGCTCGTCGATGATCCGGCGCAGCTCGCGGTTGACCGAATCCCGCTCGGCCAGCAGCTGGTCCATCTCGGACTGGCCGATGATCGACCGGAGTGAGGTCTGCGCCTGCTGGGAAATGGCGAACATATAGTTCTGCACGTTCACGGTGGCCTTGATTGGGTCCACCACCCGGAAGTACACCACGGCGTCGACCCGGACGCTGACGTTGTCCCTTGTGATGCCTTCCTGAGCCGGTACGGCCATGGCGACGATCTGCATGTTGACCTTTTGCATGCGGTCGCCGATCGGCCTGATTACGGTCAGCCCGGGACCGCGGATCTCGGGCATGACCCGGCCGAACCTGTAGATGATGCCCTGCTCGTACTGCTGCACCACCTTGAGCGAGCGCGCGGTGGCGATCAGCCCGAGTATGACCAAGACCACGATGACGGCAACAACTGCACCCACCGGGATCACCTCTCTTCCTAGACCCCAGCGTAGTGACTAAAGGCTGGCATGCCACACGCCGCCACCGAACCATAAAGTCTCCGTGTCGAGATAGCCTCCGTGGGGAGAGAACAACCGGAGGCATTTCGGCATGACCACGAGGGACACCGACTGGGACGGCGTGCGGCTGCACGTGGTTACCGGCAAGGGCGGTACCGGGAAGACGACGGTGGCGGCGGCCATGGCGCTGGCCCTCGCCTCGGCCAGCCGCAAGGTCCTGCTGATCGAAGTTGAGGGCAGGCAGGGCATCGCCAGGCTCTTCGACTGCCCGCCGCTGCCGTACGAGGAGCGGAAGGTCGCGATCGGCCTGGGCGCCGAGGGGGCCGGCCAGGGCGGCGACGTGTACGCGCTCGCCGTGGACCCGGAGGGCGCGCTGCTTGACTACCTGGAGATGTTCTATAACCTGCGCCGCACCGGGAAGGCGCTGACCAGGCTTGGCGTGGTGGATTTCGCCACCACCATCGCACCTGGCCTGTCCGACGTGCTGGTCACCGGGAAGGCCACCGAGGCGACCAGGCGGCGCGAGGGACCACGTGGCAGCGCTCACGTGTATCACGCGGTCGTGATGGACGCACCGCCGACCGGCAGGATCAGCCGCTTCCTCGACGTCAGCACGGAGGTCTCCGGGCTGGCCAAGGTCGGCCCGATCAGGACCCACGCCGACACCGTGGCCAGGGTGATCCGTTCGCCGCAGACGGCCGTGCACTTCGTGACGACGCTCGAGGAGATGCCGGTCCAGGAGACCCTGGACGGCATCGCGGAACTTCGCGAGCTGACCGGCGACGCCATCCGGCCCGGCGGCATCATCATCAACATGGCCCGCCCCGCGCTGCTGGAGCCCGCCGACCTGGCCGCCGCGGCCAGCGGCTCGCTTGACATCACCGAGCTCGCCGTCGGCCTGAAGGCGGCGGGGATCAGCGACAATCACGGCCTCGCGGCCGATCTCATGACCGAGCTGAAGGAGCATGCCCTGCAGGTCGCGCTGCAGGACAGGGAGCGGGACGAACTGCTGACCGCCGGACAGCCGCATTACGAGCTGCCGATGATCCCAGACGGCATCGACCTGGCCGGCCTGTATCAACTGGCCGCCGCCCTCAGGAAGCAGGGGGCCGCATGAGCGAGCCAAGGAGGCGCCTTAAGGCGCCCCGTAGGCGAGCGGGAGACAGAGCATGAGCAGCAAGCCCGTGCGGCTTGACATGGACCGGATCATCGACGACCGGCGGACCAGGATCATCGTCTGCTGCGGTTCCGGCGGGGTGGGCAAGACGACGGCCGCGGCCGCGATCGGCCTGCGAGCCGCCGAGCGCGGCAGGCAGGCGTGCGTGCTCACCGTCGACCCGGCCCGACGGCTGGCCCAGTCCATGGGCCTGACCTCTCTGGACAACACCCCCCGCCAGGTCGACGGGGTGCACGCCGCGAACGGCGGCAGCCTGTACGCGATGATGCTCGACATGAAGCGGACGTTCGACGAGATCGTGGAGGCGCACGCCGATCCCGACCGGGCCGCGCAGATCCTGGCGAACCCGTTCTACCAGTCGCTGTCGTCCAGCTTCGCCGGTACCCAGGAGTACATGGCCATGGAAAAGCTCGGCCAGCTCAGGCACGCCGACGAGTGGGATCTCATCGTGGTCGATACCCCGCCAAGCCGCTCCGCGCTTGACTTCCTCGACGCCCCGCAGCGGCTCGGCAGGTTCCTCGACGGCAGGCTGATCAGGCTGCTGACCGCCCCGGCCAGGACCGGCATGTCGGCCATGCGGGTGCTGAACGCCGGGTTCGCGATGATGACCGGCGCGCTGACCAAGATCCTCGGCGCTCAGGTGCTCAAGGACGCGCAGACGTTCGTGACCGCCTTTGACACCATGTTCGGCGGCTTCCGCGAGCGCGCCGAGGCGACGTACCGCCTGCTGCAGACGCCGGGTACCGCGTTCCTCGTGGTCGCCGCGCCGGAGCCGGACGCGTTGCGCGAGGCCTCGTACTTCGTGGAGCGGCTTGACGCCGAGCGCATGCCGCTGGCCGGGCTCATCCTCAACCGGGTCCACACCTCGCCAGCAGGGCGGCTGAGCGCCGCTCGGAGCCTGGCCGCCGCAGAAACGCTCGAGATGCAGGACCGGCCGGATGCCCCCGCCGAAGGCCAGCGCTACTCGACCGCCGCCGCGGCGCTGCGGATCCACGCGGAACGGATGCAGCTAAACAAGCGGGAACGGCGGCTGGCCGAGCACTTCACCTCGGCTCATCCGGCCATCCCGGTCGCCGAGGTGGACGCGCAGCCAGAGGACGTGCATGACCTCGCCGGACTACGCGTGATCGGATCGATACTGTCCTCGCAGGGTGCTTAACGACCCGGGCCGGGCCTACGGGCCCGCCGGTCGTGCTGACTACCCCGGGATCTAGTTGGGACCGGCCGCTCCGTTGCGGCCGGACCTCAGCAGCTCTCAGCTCGCCGTGCTGGTCGTGCTGGCCGTGCTGGTCAGCTGGCAGCGGGCTCAGCTGGCGACGAGTTCGTCGATGGACTGCCGCTCGTACTCGTCACGGGCGCGCTCAAGCAGGTCGCGCCACGAGGTGACCTCGGGCCTGCGGCGCAGCAGCGCGCGACGCTCCCGCTCGGTCATACCACCCCAGACACCGAACTCGATTCCGTTGTCGAGCGCATCCGCAAGGCACTCGGTACGAACCGGGCAGCCCCGGCAGATCAGCTTGGCGCGATTCTGCGCTGCGCCCTGGACGAACAGCTCGTCAGGGTCGGTTCCCTTACATGCGGCGCGTGTGGTCCAGTCAGTGATCCACATGTGCCCACTCCTCTTGATCGTCGAGCACGGTCACCCGACGGTCGTCTCGATGGGTTGCGATCCCGAGGTCAGGAGCGTGCGGCCGCCCCGCCACGGTTATCTGTTCGTGATCCAGCAACTTACGGAAGTCCGGCCTGGATGCCAAGACCCCGGCATGGCCATTTACCAAATAGTCCTCATGGGCTATATACAAGGGGTAATGATCACTCTCTGGTTGTGGTCATGTCCTAATAGTAACTACTGGCCCGGCTGGTGCCCGGCCGACCCGCACCCGAATTCCGATTGTGCACAGTTTGGCTAGGTTATCGTGATCTGCAGGCATCTGCGCCGTTTATGCCCGCACGCAACGGCACCTGCCACTCACCATCGCGGCGTACCCTGATCGCGTGCAGTCTGGAGAGACTTTTTTCACCCGCACGAGCGTACTCGGCCGCCTCATCACGTTTGCCGCCGTCGGCGGGGTGCTGGCCGCTGCCCTCGTGATCCCGGTGGTCGCCGCGACGGGAGTCCTTGTCAGGAACGAGGCCGACAAGTTCACCACCCTGTCGCTGGACGCCCAGGGCCTCCCGCAGCGGTCGGAGATCTTCGACAACAGCGGTCACCTGCTCGCGTATGTCTACGGCGTGGACGTGCCCTATGGCAGCAGCGCCACCAACTCCCGGACACTGCAGTACTTCGGCTGGGACCGGCAGCCGGTGGACTTCGACCAGATCCCGCCGGCCATGGTGAACGCGATCGTGGCCATCGAGGACTCACGGTACTGGCAGCACGGCGCGATCGACCTGCGCGGCACCATCCGCGCGGCGGTGAACGACATCCAGCACCAGCCGGTCCAGGGCGGATCCACGATCGCACAGCAGTACGTGAAGAACGTCCTGCTGCTTAATGCCGAGGTGGCAAGGAACACCAAGGCAGAGCAGGCCGCGTACGCGGAGACGCTGACCCGCAAGCTGAACGAACTGCGGATGGCGGTAAACGTCGAGCATGCGCAGAGCAAGCAGGACATCCTGGCCGGCTACCTGAACGACGCCTATTTCGAGAACAACGCCTACGGCATCGAGGCCGCGGCCGAGACCTATTTCGACACCACGGTGCAGAAGCTGACCGTGACCCAGGCCGCCACGCTGGCCGGCATCGTGGAGAATCCGTCCGCCTACGACCCGATCGCACACCCGGGTAATGCGCTGGCCCGACGCAACACCGTGCTCGCACGGATGGCGGTGACGGACAACGGGCTCACCGCCGCGCAGGCCAAGGCCGACGAGGCCATGCCCCTCGGCCTGCACGTCTCGGTGCCGGAGAGCGGCTGCGAGTCAAGTACCGTGGGTACGGCCGGGTTCTTCTGCGAGTACGTGGAGGAGGTCTTCCTGCACGACTCCGCGTACGGAGCGACGCCGATGGCCCGGGCCAAGCTGCTGTCCACCGGTGGCCTGCGGATCTACACCACGCTCGACCCGCAGGACCAGAAGGCCGCGTACAACGCGGTGAACTACGTCGAACCCGACCACAGCAGCTATTACAACCCGGGTCACAACGCGGACACCGAGGCGGTGATCCAGCCGGGCACCGGCCGGATCCTCGCCATCTCCGAGAACGCGTCCTACGGCACGGGGTCCGGGCAGACGGAGATCGACTACGCGGTGAACACCGCGTACGGCGGAAGCGCCCAGGGCGTCCAGACTGGTTCCTCATCTAAGCTGTTCACGCTGGTCACGGCTTTGGACCAGGGCATTCCCTTCGGCTTCACGCTGCATGTGCCCGGCACCCAGACAATCAACGGCTACACCGACTGCCAGGGCGCCCCGGCCGGCAACTACAAGGGCATCCCTGGCGCGTACAACGTGACCAACGCCGAAGGGCCGCAGTCGGCGTCCACCCAGTCGCTGTACACGGGGACCACCCAGTCGGTCAACGTGTTCTTCGCCCAGCTGGAGAAGAAGGTCGGCCTCTGCAACGTCGTGCGCACCGCGGTTTCCATGGGCATGACCCGGGTGGACGGCACGTCGCTGCTGAAGTCGGACGGCCCGCTGTACTCGGCGGACAACATCCCGTCCTTCACCCTGGGCTCGGTCAACGTGTCGCCGCTGTCGATGGCGGCGGCCTATGCCACCGTCGCGGCCAGGGGCATCTACTGCGCGCCCGTCGCCATCAGCAAGATCGTCACGGCCAGCGGTGGCGCGCTGTCGGTCCCGTCGGCGGGCTGCCACCGGGTGCTCTCGTCGGGCGTGGCGGACGCCGTCAACTACATCCTGCAGGGCGTGCTCGTCTCGCCCGGCACGGCGGCCACGGTCGGGGGCTTTCCCGGACGCGAGGCGGCAGGCAAGACAGGAACGTCGAACGTGGAGAACGGCTACGGCACCCCGTACGCTGCCTTCGCCGGCTACACGCCGAACCTGGTGAGCTACGTCTCGGTGTTCAACCCGGTCTCCCCGACGGTCCACGACACCATGGGCGGGCAGGCCAGCTGCTACCGGCTGGAGTTCGGGGGCCTGTCATGCCCTGGCGAGATGTTCGGCACCAACGCGCCCGCGTCGACGTGGCACATGACGTTCGACCACGCCAACCTCGGGCGGGTCACCTACTTCGTGCCCGTCCCCGCCGACAGCCCGTTCAACGCCAAGGGCAACGGCCAGGTCGTCGCGCAGCCGAAGCAGCCCAAGAAGAAGGGCGGCAAGGGCGGTAACGGCGGAGGCAATGGCGGAGGGCCAGGCGGTCCAGGCGGGCCGACCAACCCGGTGCCAACTACACTCCCGACGCCGCCGGCCAAGAAGGGCAATTGACTACCGGCGGTCAGCCGGCCGTTAGCTGACGGCGGACCTCGGCGGCGACGCGCGCCCCGTCCGCGCGGCCCGCGACCCGCGGCGTGAGGATCCGCATGACCTGGCCCATGCCCGGCATGCCGCTGGCGCCGGTCTGCGTGATCGCCGCGGTGACGAGAGCGGCCAGATCGTCGTCGCTGAGCTGTGCCGGAAGGTAGCCCGCGAGGACCTCTCCCTCGGCCCGCTCGGCCGCGGCCTGGTCGGCGCGGTCGGCAGCGGCGAACGCCTCCGCCGCCTCCCGCCGTTTCTTCGCCTCGCGGATGAGCACCTTCACGATCTCCTCGTCGCTGAGGTCACGGGCGGTGGCGCCTGCTACCTCTTCGTTCGTGATGGAGGTCAGCGCCATCCGCAGCGTGCGCATCCGCACCTGATCGCGTGCCCGCATCGCGGCGTTCAGGTCCGCACGCAGCCGGTCTTTTAGCTCAGCCACAGGTCCCATCCTAGGAAACTGGCACCCGCCTTCGGCGGTCAGTGCCACACCTCGGTCCATGGCACGATGAGTAGGTGCGAATGCGGACTCTCATCCCGGCCACCGCCGCCGTCGGTGCCGTCGGTGTCGGCCTGGCCGGCTATGCGGCGGTCATCGAGCGGAACTGGTTCGCCCTCCGGCAGTTCGACGTGCCGGTCCTGCCGCCCGGCACGCGGCCGCTGCGGGTGCTGCACATCTCCGACACGCACCTCACGCCGGGCCGACGTCGGCTCATGTCCTGGATCAGGTCACTCGACGATCTGGACCCCGATCTGGTCATCAACACCGGTGACTCCATCGCGCACCAGGAGTCCGTCCGTTATCTACTGGATGCCCTGGGGCCACTGCTTGACCGGCCAGGTGCCTTCGTGCTCGGCTCCAACGACCTGTACGCGCCGGTACCGAAGAACCCGATGCGCTACTTCCGCCGGACGAAGACGCGCTGGTGGGAGCGGCGGGGTCCCGACCTGCCCTGGGAGAAGCTCCGCGATGAGATGGTGGCGGCGGGCTGGCTGGACCTGAATAACCGGCGGGGCAGGCTGACCGTGGGCGGGGTTAACCTCGCACTCGCGGGGGTGCACGACTCGCACATCAAGCGCGACCGTTACGAGAGGGTGGCCGGCCGCGCGGACCCGGACGCCGATCTTCGCATCGGCGTGCTGCACTCGCCGGAGCCCAGGCTGCTCGACCGGTTCGTCGCCGACGGCTACGACCTGCTGCTCGCCGGGCACACCCACGGCGGGCAGTTGTGCCTGCCCTGGTACGGCACGCTGGTCACCAACTGCGGCATAGACCGCGAACGGGCCCGTGGCCTGCACCGGTATCCCGCCGGCGGCGAGGCCTGGCTGCACGTATCGGCCGGCCTGGGAACCTCGCCGTGGGCACCGGCCAGGTTCGCCTGCCGCCCCGAAGCCAGCCTGCTCACCCTGGTACCCCGCTGACCGGCTTGCGCACTACGGCTCTACCTTCCGGCGGGCGCCTGACGCCGTCCGGCCCGAGCGGGCCTGCCTTTCCGCTAGACTGTCCAGGACTCGTCCGGCGCCGCCGAGGCTCCGGGCGGGCGGGGTGTAGCGCAGCTTGGCAGCGCGCTTCGTTCGGGACGAAGAGGCCGCCGGTTCAAATCCGGCCACCCCGACCCGGTTTGGAGGCTAGCCACCGTAGGTGACGCTGACCTCGTCGATCTTCACGTCTACCAGCTCGCCGCGGCCGTCCCGGATCCAGCGGATGCCCGCGGCGTCGGTGAAGTGGATGGCTACCACGTAGGTCTGGGCGTCGCACCGGTCGCTCATCGTCCTGATCTCCTCCGGGATCTCGACGAATCTCTTCTCACCCGGCGGCAGGACGCGTATCGGCTCAATCGGGCCGCCCCGGTCGATCGGGTACCAGGACAGCCCGCGCGGACCGAGGCCCCCGGACGACAGCTCCTGCACGAAGTGGAAGAACACGCGCACGTCGAAGACGGGCAGCAGGGACGCGTTGCGGACGAACGCACCCCACTCCAGCTGCGGTTTCCCGGTTTCCTCCGGGTCGCTGTCCGACCCGAACCAGGCGGCGACCTGATGGGCTTGCGCTTCGCGCCGCTCGACGTCCTGGCGCTCGCGCTCGTCCTGGGCGGCCCGCAGTTCCTGCTCCTGCAGCGCCATGAGCCTGACCTGCTCGTTATTGACGCGCTTTTGATCCGCTAGCTGCTCACTCTCCAGGCGCAGCTGTTCGGCGTGGCCGTGCACCTCCTGCGACTGCTTGTCATAGGCAAGGACGGCGGCACCCAGGGCCAGCAGGCCGACCAGCACCAGGAGCCAGGTGGGGACATCGCCCCACGCCAAGCTGTGCATGGCCCCAGAGCATAACCGCAGCCGGGCCCGGCAAAGGATTCCTGACGTGGCCTTACGCAGCGCATTTCAGCCTAAAGCAGCTCGCTTCCGGCCTCGCCGGCCGCTAGTCGTCAGCCGTCTGTCACCGCGCCCCGCGGGACTTGGCGGGCCACATCGGCAGCAGTTCCCTGCCGAGGGTCACGTTGAGCAGGATGGCGCTCGCCAGGTATCCCGCGGCGAGGCCGTCGAGGATGGCGACCCAGCCGCCGATCTTGCTGACCGTCGTCGTCCAACTGGCCGTGCCGCCGAGATTGGCGACGGCCAAGACTACGAGCACTATAAACGCCAGCGTGAACGGCGCGAACGCGGCCATGCTGATGCTCCGCGCGCCGATCGCGAACACGGCGGTGAACAGCGCCCAGAGGATCAGCCACGCGGCGAAGGCATGGTCGAAGGCGAGGACACCACCCGCGCTGATGATCGCCGGGGCGAAGAACTTCAGTATCAGGGCCGTTGAGAACAGGAATCCCGCGTAGCCCACGCCGAAGGTGCCGCCGAACAGTTCCCCGCTCCGGAACTCCCACAGCCCGCCGATCAGCAGCCCGACGGCACCGATCCCGAAGCAGGTGGCGATGAAGATATCGTTCGCGGCGCTGGACAGGATCCCGGTCTCGACCAGCCCGAGGAATCCGACGGCGAACGCGAACGCGAATCCGGACAGCGGAACCCCTGGCGCCGTGGCCGGATACGCATGGCCGGGCCCGGGCGCCCACATGACCGGGGCGGGCTCGCTGACTTGCGTGATTATCGTTTCTGAACTGAGGGTCGGCTCGTCATGTGTGGTCATGCCGTTCTCCTTCTCGATGACCGCTAAGCAGAAGCCCTGGACGGATCATGAATGCCGCTACGCGGCACTGAATGCGCAGGCTGCACCGCCTGCTCGCATACGCGCGATTGGCTGCCGACCGCCGTCGGTCCGCCGCGCCTAATTCCCGGCCGACCCGCGATCCCCGGTCGGCACCACCAACACCATGGCCTTCGACATGCGCATCAGCACCACCTGCCGCAGAAGTCGAAAATGCGCTATGCCACCGCCCGGCGAATGCGTCTCTGGCCCAATTCCGGGACCGGCATGCCCTCATCGTAGATTCTTCACAACCGATTGCAAGACGCTATTTATCGTCACCATGCAACCGCGCGCAAGCTATTCCCACATGCTGATAATGTCCGCGCGGCAGCCGGCATCGCCCGGCCGAGCCCAATTCTCGCCTGCTAGGAAATCCCGCCAAAACCCCATCCGCGCGAACCCCCCAAGCCGTCCCTGACGTCATCGTGGGTCAAAGCTCCCCCCAGAGGGGTAGTAGCGGCCCACATTCATGATTTCGGCCGTTAACGGACGGCCGGGGGAAGGGGGACGCGGGCGTGGGGCGTCCCGGTCGCCACAGTGGTCCCGCCGTTCACTCGTAGCCGTGGCCCCCGGACCTGCCACGTCATCGGCATGACCCGGGGTACTCGTTGTGTGTGAACGTTCACTATGAGTAAGATCACTTCAGTGGTTGCTGTGCTCGGGGGGGACACGCCATGGCGGAAGCTACGGTTGCCGCGCCGGAAGCGCGTGGGCGAGGGCGCCTGCGGCTCCGCTTGATCTCCGTTGTGACCTTGATCATCCTGGGCATCGCGGTCGTCGCCTCGTCGGTGATCACGCTGCGCGTCATCAGGGACCAGGAGCGGGTGCTCCTGCAGGAGCGGACCGGGGAGGCCGCGTCCGTGCTCGGCAGCGCGTTCGCGGGCGTCCAGCAGTCCCTTAGCCTGCTCGGCACGATAGCCGGAGCGGGCCAGGGCCGATCTTCATTGTTCATCTCGGCCGCGCGCTCGGTGCTCACCTCGGGTACCGAGGGGCTCATGGTGACCGCCCCGCGGGGCGGCGGCATGGTGGTGACGGCGGCCGCGGGCGACGCCCCAGCCGTAGGCCAGGTCATCCCGGCCGATCAGGAACCGCTGGCGCACCGGGCCCTGTCGACTACGGGCATGGTCTCGGGCGTGCTGCCTAATGGCTCAAGCAGCTGGCTCGCGTTCGCCCTCGGGAGTGCCGCCGGGCCAGGGACCGTGGTCTGGGAGCGGGTGGCATTCTCTGCCGGCTCGACGACGGCGCAAGCCCCGGCCGGACCGTGGGGCAACCTGAACATCGCGCTCTACCTGTCCAAGCGGCCCGATCCCGCCACCCTCCTCGTGGCCACCACGAAAGCTCTGCCGCTGGCCGGGGGGATCCAGTATCCATTTACCGTCGGAGCCGACACATGGCTGCTTGTGGCCAGCAGCCCCACCCCGCTCGTCGGAAGGCTGGCGCAGGACACCCCGTGGATCATCCTTGTCATCGGCGCCGCGGTCGCGGCGCTTGTCACCACCGTGGTGGAGGCCCAGAGCCGACGACGGGACTATGCCGCGGCACAGGTCGAGGAGCGCACCGCGTCGCTGCGGCAGGCAGTTAGCGAGCTCGAGGAGACACAGGCCCAGCTGGTACGGCAGGAGAAGATGGCGGCCATGGGCCAGCTGGCCTCGACCGTCGGCCACGAGCTGCGCAACCCGCTGGCCGTCATCATGAACGTCTTGTACCTGCTGGAGACGATAGCGGGCGCGGAGGGGAGCGAGGCAATGCTCCGTCACCTGGCCACCGCCAAGCGAGAGACCTCCGCGGCGACGCTGATCGTCGCCGACCTGCTCGACTATTCGGCCGGCCGCACGCCGATGCGCGCCCCGGTGCAGCTCGCCGACCTGGTGGCCGAGGCGCTGACCGTGGTCCCGCCGCCGACCGGCATCGAGGTTGTCCAGCACGTCGAGCCGGACATAGCCATCGACGCGGACCGCGACCAGATGCGCCAGGTACTGCTCAACCTCATCACCAACGGCTACGACGCGATGCCAGGTGGCGGCATACTCGACGTCTCGGTCCGGGCCACCGGAGATTCGGCGCGGATCACGGTGAGCGATACCGGCATGGGCATGGACGAGGAGACCCAGGCGAGCATCTTCACCCCGTTCTTCACCACGAAGACACGTGGCATCGGCCTCGGCCTGGCGGTGACGAAACGGGTGATCGAGGCGCACGGCGGCACGATCAGCGTGCAGAGCACCCCCTCGGTGGGCACCTCGTTCACGCTAACCGTGCGCGTTGGCGCCCCGATGGTGAGCGTGCCGCAATGAACGTGACGAGACAGCCCGACGTGCTCGTCGTCGACGATGAGCCCGGGATGCGGGACACCCTGGTGGCGATCCTGGAAATGCAGGGCTATCGCGTCTCATCGGCGCCCGACGGCGAGGCCGCGGTCGCCGCCGCCCAGGACAGAAGCTTCGACGTGGTGGTGATGGATATCCGGATGCCGGGCCGTGACGGCGTATCTGTGCTTGAGGAGCTTGGCGACCCGCCGCCGCACGTCATCTTGATGACGGCCTACGCCCAGGAGGAGCGTCTTCGCGCCGCCGTCGAGGCCAACGCCTTCGCGATCGTGTACAAGCCGTTCGAGACACGCCGGATGCTCGGCCTGGTGGCGGAGGCTTCTCGGGCGGTCAGGGATCTGTCATAGGGCGCCTAGTGAACGAACTGTCACGTCCAGATGCGGCGCCCGGCACACCCCTGGTCTACGTCGTCGACGACGACGTGGGCATGCGAGAGACCGTGGTCGAGATACTGGGATTGTCCGGGATCAGTGCGGAAGGATTCGGATCGGGCTCGGCCGTTCAGGCAGCCCTCGGCGGCGCCCGGCCGGACCTTATGGTGGTCGACCAGCGTCTGCCCGATACGACCGGCATAGTCCTGGCGACCGGCCTGAAATCCCAGGACCCTGACCTGGGCGTGATCCTGCTGACCGGGTACGCGTCCGCCGACAGCGCCATCGCCGCGGTCGGCCTGGTCGATGACTACCTGACCAAGCCGGTACCGCCGGACGAACTGGTGCGGCGAGTAAAGGCCGGCGCCGACCGCACGAGACTTCGCCGGGAGAACCGCTATCTGGTCAGCCGCCTGCAGGAGATGAACTCCTCTCTTGAGGAGACCGTAGCCGAGCGCACCAGGGAACTCGAGGCGGCGCACATGCGCGCCCTGGAAGAGGAGGCCGCCAGGGAACGCCTCCAGGTCCAGGCGGAACGAGAGCGCCTGGAAAACCGCCTGCATCAGTCCCAGCGCCTGGAGAGCCTGGGCCTGCTGGCAGGCGGCGTCGCACACGACTTCAACAACTTGCTCTCGGTGATCCTGAACTGCGCCGCGTTCGTGGCCGAGGCGACGACGGGCAACGAGGGGGTCCAGTCCGACATCCAGGAGATCAGGAAGGCCGCCAAGCAGGCCGCGCAGCTCACCAGGCAGCTGCTGATCTTCGGGCGCAGGGAACGGGTGCAGCTTGAGGCGCTGGACCTCAATGCCGTGGTGGCAGACGTGCAGAGCCTGCTGACCCGCAGCATCGGCGAGCACATCAAGCTGGTGGCGCATCCCGCGGCCGGCCTGCCGCCGGTTCGCGGGGACCGCAGCCAGATCGAGACGGTCCTGGTGAACCTGGCGGTCAACGCCCGCGACGCGATGCCGGACGGCGGGACGCTCACGATCGAGTCCGGCGTGACGCTGCTCGACGGCGAGCAGGCGGGCCTGTTTCCGCCGGTCCCCTCGGGCAGCTACGTGACGCTGTCGGTGACCGACACCGGGGTGGGCATGAGTCCCGACGTGGTGATGCGCATATTCGAGCCGTTCTTCACCACCAAACCACCAGGACACGGGACCGGTCTGGGACTGGCCACCGTGCACGGGATCGTCGCCGGGGCCGGCGGCGGCCTGAGCGTGCAGTCGGAACTGGGCGTGGGCACGACCATCCGGGCATTCTTCCCCGCGGCGGACCAGGCGGCCGTCGCAAAGGCGACCCCTCCGACGGCGGTAGACGTCAGGAGCCGCGGCGAGACCATCCTTGTGGTCGAGGACGAGCCGGTCGTGCTGCAGCTCGTGGTGCGTATGCTGCGCCGGAACGGCTATTCCGTAATCGCGGCGGCGACCGGGACGCAGGCGCTGGAGCTGGCGGCCGATCGCCACTTCGACATGCTCCTGACCGACGTGGTAATGCCGGAGATGTCCGGTCTTGAGCTGGCCGAACGGATCGGCCGCCTGCGTCCGGCCGCGACCGTGTTGTTCATGTCCGGCTACAGTCCGGAGCTGTTCGGCGCCAAACGTACCATCGCGGAGGGCATCACGCTGCTGCAGAAGCCCTTTACCGAACAGGCCCTGCTTGAGGGCATCCGCGCGGCCATGGCGGCCTCGCGTGAGGTGTCGAAGATCGGTCCTAGCCGGCCGTGATCTGCCTGCGGCCGCCACCACCGACCAGGCCGGAGCGCAGCACCGGCGCGGGGATGGGGATGGGGCCCGTCCGGCGTGGCGCTGGTGCCGGCGCGGCCATGCGCAAGGCCAGCGCCGGGCACATGTCCACCGCCTGCTGCGCGTCCTTCTCCAGCCACGCGGGCACCGGGATGTTGAGGATGACCGGATAGCCCTGGGCATCCATGTGGATGACTTCAGGTACCAGGTGCGCGCACAGTCCGTGGCCCTCGCAGCGCGTCCAGTCCACCACGAGCCGCCGCCGTTCCTCCTGCTCGGGGCTGTTCGGCAGGGGCAGCACGCCGCGGACCGGACGGCCGCAGGAGGAGTGGAACACGTGCGCGGCCAGGTCTTCGGTGAACACGTCGAGCGCGGAGAGCACGAACCTGGTCACGCCGTCGGGGTGCGCGCACGCGCCCCGGCCGTTCACGGCCGCGGCCGACCGCCGCGCCACGTCCAGCGCCTCGATCCCGCCGGATCCGTCGATCAGCGCCGCGAGCGCCCGCGCGATGGTCGGCAGGCCGAGCTTGCATGGTCCGCACTGCCCAGCGGACTCACCGGCCAGGTAGCTGGCTATCCGTGACACCTCACCGAGCGGGCAGGTCCCGTCGCCGAGCGGCAGCACGATACCGGAGCCGAGGGTGCCGCCCACGGCGGCAAGTCCGTCGCGAGAGACCGGCACGACGTATGCCGTGGCCGCCGGCAGCCACATGCCGTGATAGCCGCCGACCAGCACGCCGTCGCCGGCCGGAGCCTGGCAGATGTCGAGGACTGCGGCCAGCGGAATCCCGGTGGGCACCTCCACCACGGCCGGATGTGCCGCCGAGCCGCCGACGCTGAGCAGCACCGTACCCGGCTCCTCCGGCGTCCCGACCGCGGCGAAACGCGCGGGCCCGAGCAGCGCGAGCACGGCCAGCTGGGCGAACGTGGACGCATTCGACAGCAGCGTGGGCAGGTCGTCGACCCCGCTGTCGCTGGCGAGTACCTTGCGGCCGGGCGGGATCGGCCGCTTGCCGTTGACCCCCCGCACCAGGGCACCCGACTCGCCGGAGATGAACCGGTCCGGCAGCCGGATCACGCGGACCATCTTCCGCAGTCCGGGCTCGGCGGCGATCGCCGCCTCGACCGACCGGTTCGCCAGCTCGTGGCCGGCGACCCCGACCACGATCTCCTCCGCGCCGATGGCCTCGGCCACCAGCGCCGCCCCGCTGAGGATGAGGTACGGCGAGCGGATCATCAGCATCTTGTCCTTGACGCTGCCTGGCTCGCCCTCCGTGGCGTTGACCACCACGACCGTCGGGCAGTCGTTCTCCTCGGCGTTGTTGACCACCGCCCTGAGCTTGTCGGCGAACGGGAACGCCGCGCCGCCCTGGCCGCGCAGGTCGACGCTCTCGGCCATCGAGATCAGTTCCTCGGCGGACATTCTGGGCAGCGGACCGAAGATCTCGCGGTGCGCGTCCAGGTCTATCCGCGGCATGCGGTCCAGGCCAGCCGTCAACCGGGCCGCGCCTATCCTCATGATGGCGGGCGCGTCAAGGCTCCTGAGCTGGCTCACTACCACTCATCACTCCTGTCGGACCTGGACTCGCGGTATCTCGGGTCGGCGGGGTCTGCCCGCCGGGACGGACGAGCGGCCCGGCGGGGCGTTGGCCGCGGCCCGGCAGCGGGACCGTCAGGGCGTGCCCCCGGGTTAGCCCGCGGCAGCGGTCCGGGAAGACTCCGAGGGGCCGCGTCGACCCGCGGCATCGGCCCCGCGTCCCGCGGCATCGGCCCTGTGCCGACCCGCGGCATCGGCCCCGTGCCCGAACCAGGCCCC
>Ga0335078_10001937_pt1 | contig 31291 bp, 25 predicted proteins | sample Lox_Sample_32_FD_206711 | JGI IMG/M metagenome (GOLD analysis project Ga0335078, IMG submission 206711) | Soil microbial communities from Loxahatchee National Wildlife Refuge, Florida, United States - Lox_Sample_3.2 | ecosystem: Environmental > Terrestrial > Soil > Wetlands | place: USA... | reverse complement strand
GATGAGGTCGAGGGAATAGCGCCAGCCTGCCAAGCTGAGCAGTTCCCACTGGTCGCGCAGGCCGCTGGTGTGATGGGACAAGTTGGCGGAGGGTGACGGGGGCGCCGAAATCGGGCAGTTCTGGGACGTACTTGCGCACCTCGTCAAGGGAAAGCTTGCGCTCCTGGGCTAACATCACAATCGCCGCTGCCGTGAACTGCTTTGAGATCGAGGCCACGTGAAAGAGGGAGTGTGATTATCGTAAGTCGTGGATCGGAAGTCAAATTCGCACAACTGCTGGTAGGTCACTGAGTGAAACCGGGATTTCTCGCCAACGCCCAAGGCGCCGCCCAAACTGCGCCATCCCGCGCTCTCCCAGGAATGACTCAGGTGAATAAGCACCCACGAGTCAGAACTGGGGTGTACAATCCGTCAACTAGATTTAGAAAGTAACGCAAGGGCTAAGGCGCCGATTCCGGCACTCATGACGCTCCCGTGCGGCACGGCACGTTTTTTGGAAGCAATTCCAGACTTGGAAGCCATGAGAATTCTTCTTTACAATCCCGACAACGGCGTCACGCGCAACTTCATGCCTCACCTCTGGATGTTCTTGTTGCAGTCCCTGACTCCAACGGAGCACGAAGTTCTTTTGATCGATGGCAATGCCCAACCCATGGACGAAGCCGGCATCGCGCAATACGTGATCGAGCAGAACATTGGGCTTGTTGGCATCGGTGCTATGACCCGGATGGTTGCCAAGGCATATCGTATGGCCGACGCCATCCGCTCTGTGGGAGTGCCCGTTGTCATGGGTGGCCCCCATGTGACCGAAGAAGCCGATGAGGCTTTGGGTCGTGACGGCGGTCCGCGCCATGCCGATGCTGTTGCTCTAGGCGAAGCTGATGAAACCTGGCCGACGATTGTGAACGATGCCGCGCGAGGCGAACTGAAAGAGGTCTACGAGCCCGTGGATGCGGATGGCAAACAAAAAAAGCCATCTCTCAAAGAATATCCGGCGATCCCTTGGAATTCCATCGACCTTGATCAATTCAATCTCGTGCCAAAGCTTTTCCAGCCGATGCTTGGTCGCGTTGCAGAGGGCTGGGGAACTTTTCGCATCATCCCGCTGGAATCGGGTCGCGGTTGCCCTTATGGATGTGAGTTCTGCACGGTTACCGGGTTTTTCGGGGACTCCATTCGCTTCCGTAGCAACGAGAGCGTGGTAAATGAACTCTTACTGCTGAAGGCCCGTGCCCGAAAAGAAAAAGGGCAGATCGCGGTTTTCTTCATCGATGACAACTTCGCCATCAACGTCAAACGGACGAAGTCATTGCTACGCGACATCATCGTGGCTAAAGCGCAAGTCCATTGGGTAGCGCAAATCAGCGCCAATCTGTTGCGCGACGAGGAATTAGTGGATCTGATCGCTGCCTCTGGCGGCAAGTGGATCTTCATCGGGATGGAATCGATCGACCCGGCCAACCTCAAAGATGTGAATAAGGGGTTCAACAAACCGGGCGAGTATGCCGCAGTACTGGAACGACTTGCGCGGCGCAACGTCTATGCCATCACCTCGTTTATTTTTGGGATGGACAACGACACTGTCGGCGTGGCTGAGCGTACCCTTCAACAGGTTCGCACCTGGCCGGCCGGCCTGCCTATCTTCGGTCTGTTGACCCCCTTGCCTGCCACGCCCCTTTATCAGCGTCTGGAGACAGCGGGGCGCTTAACGCGGCCCCGACACTGGAAAGACTTCGTTCCCTTCACCATGGCTCACACACCGTTGAAAATGAGCATCGAGGAAGCCCACAATGAAGTCCGTTACGGATGGGACCACTCCTACAGCCCACAGGCGCTCGCTCATGCCGTCGACTCATTGGATGACCAACCGCTCGGCTATCGCGTTAACATCTTTCTCGCCCGTTTATGCTTCCGTGGAATTTACTTCCCGATGATGAATAAGCTGGCCTGGGTCAAAGTGATCGTGCAAAATTGGCGGACCATTCTTAGACTAACGAAAGAAGCCGTATTCGAGCGTCGCCCCGACGCGCGCGAGATCCTGAATGTGCCGATCTCGTTGGAGACGAGCCCGGAGGGTGCCTCCTCCAGCGATCTCATTCCTTAGGAATCTGGCGGAAGCAAATTCGAAATCTACTGGTCGACATAACGACGCATTTTAAATTCTTAGTATGGGCGCCATTACTGCTTGCTTGCTCGACAACCGCATACAGTATTGCGCCTACCGCCAAGCAGATAGATAACGCGATCGATACGGGTGGCGTCCGGGCATTCTGGCCGGTGATGGAAAACCTCCAAAAGGATCGTGAACCGTCGGAAGAGCAGTGGCGAGCGCTGTTTGAAACGCCGGGTTACGCAAAGCTGCAACAGACGGCCCTCCAAACAGATTTCCGTCTAGCCTACATGCCATCCAAGGCTGGCGAATTGGAAACAGAGATCAAGCGGGGCGACTACCGAAGCCGTGTACTGCGGTAGGCCCCACAAGTGTCGATTCTTGTGGCCATCAAAGCAAGAATGAGAGAACTTTCCGAAAGTCTCGCACGTACCCCAAAGCGAAGGGAGGGACGGATGACGCCATTCAGATTCTTTGCCTTCGTCCTGCTGCCGGTCCTAATCCAACCGACCATGTTGTCGCAGGTAGCCGCCACACAACCGGAAAGGCCCTCAGCACAGGTTGACAAACTGTTCGAGAAAATGGACAGGACGATTTCGCCGGGCTGCGCGGTGGCGGCTATGAGAGACGGCAAAATCCTCTACCAGCGGGGATATGGCATGGCGGACCTGGATCACAACGTCCCCATCACAGCGGGCACCGTCCTAAGCGGAGGAAGGATTTCGATGAAACTCTCTTCCCGATCTCCCAAGGCCGTTTCCCGTTCACTTCAGCACCGCCTCAACGCGTATGCTCTCGCGGCAGGCGCCGCAGGTGTTGGAGCTCTAGCTTTGTAACAACCGGCCGAGGCCAAGGTTGTTTACACGCCCGCTAACATTACGATCCCAATCTTCACTCCCTTTCCGCTGGACTTAAACAATGACGGCGTAAACGATCTATCGTTCAACTGGGGAAATTCAGGGAGGGGCTCAGCTCTCTGGGTTGCGGGAGTCCAGAGCAATGGGGTAGTTGGCTATTCCACATTTACCGGAAACGTCTCGCGCAATGCCGCGTTCGCCCTCAAGCGTCGCGTGAACATTGGACCAAAGCTCGGATTCCAAGGTGGAACTCATATCTTTCTGTGGGATCTCTACGTTAGCTCCACCGGTGAGGTCTTCACTCTGGGTCAGTGGAGGAATGTTGAGAATCGTTACCTCGGAGTCAAGTTTTCAATTCAAGGACAAACGCACTACGGCTGGGTGCGCCTTAATGTGACCCTCATCTCGCCGCAGACCATCCAGGCAGTGATTACAGGCTATGCTTACGAGACTATTCCAAACACCCCCATCATCGCGGGGAAAACTTCGAGGACCGACGACGATCAACCAGGCTCTGAGTCTCTCAACTTCGACCAACCAAACCGGCCACTCTCGGCGCGCTAGCATTGGGAGCACCGGCATTATCGATTTGGCGAGGCCGCGCCGATAACGATCAGTAGCTCCCATGCTGAGATTTGCAGATCAAGACCGATTATTGGCAATACATCCCAGTTACGCTCAAACCCCTCAGTGATCCGGGCTCTCCGCCGGTTTCGCTGGTTGTCTAAAGTGTGCTACCCGTTTTCGTGACGGTTACAGGTTGCTCGCGTCGGTCTGGTTGCTGATTTGAAGATCCCAGCCGTCGGGATCGCGGACGTGGAAACTCTGGAATTTTCCAACCATATCGGCCTCCGGCTTCAGGCCGCGCTTTTCGAGTTCGCTTTTCACTTTGGCGGTGTCCCATGACTGAACGCCCCAGGAGATGTGATCGATCAGGCCGATATTGGAGCGATTCGGGCCCTCCGTTGCGCCCGGGTACCCGGCGCGATTTCGGATGATGATGCCACCCACGTTGCCGACCTTCATCGTGCACTGCTTCTGACCGTCGTCATGCACGATCTCCCATCCCATGAGGTCGCGATAGAACGCCGTGCTTTGCCGGTAATCGGAGACAACGTAGGAGACGTGGTCGAGCCACACCGTCTTCCACGGCGTAGGAGAGTGGCCAGGCGGGATGCTGGATTCTTTCGCCTCCTGCGCGGTCATGAGCGCGGCGGGACCGGCCGTCACGCCAAGAGCAAGCGCCTGCACAAGTTGGCGGCGCGTTAACTTTCCTGTCTCAAAGTCCTGCAATAGTCCGCTGATGATCTGCTCCATCGACCCTCCTATAGGCCGGCTTGCTAACCAAAGTCGCAGCAAATCATACACTTCATTTTCCTTCTCTGGCGACGACAACTCTTGCAACGTCCCGATTACACTGATTGACCTGAGAATTCCCGGTGGCCTCAGAGAAAGACGCGGTGTGATCTTTCAGGCCACGAACGGGACAGCGGAATGGTGCCATGATGCTGATCTATAAAAGTAGTGAGTGTGATGAGGGTGCCGCAACTTGCTGAGGTTGAAGATCTGGCGGAGAGGGATTCGAACCCTCGATACAGGTTTTCGCCCGTATAACGGTTTAGCGATTCTCCCGTGGAAGCACCTGTTGTTCGGAATCAATGACTTATATTCGGGCAGATGAACAATCGTCGGTGCAAAACTGTACTGTTCGGGTGCAAGTGCGTAACCAGAGCGCAACTCTGTATCGGTAAGTTAGTCCGCCTGACATGAAAAGCTCGCTTCACTTTTTTTCGATTTAGGTAATTGCAGATGCACGTAGTGCCGGGGAGAACCGTCATCGAAACAGCTGTCTGACCCGAGATCGAGTCTGGGTCAGACAGCTCATTGCATCTTTGGTGAACTTACTGAACTGTTAGTGTCACCGTCAGTTGGTGGCTCAAGGCACCACTCCCCGAAGTGGTCGCGGTCACTGTTACCTGGCTGGTTCCGGCGGGTGTCACTCCTCCGCTCCCGTTGCCGTTACCGTTACCGGTTGAGCTGCTCCCTCCGCCGCCGCATGCCGGCAACAGAAGAATCAGGAACAACGCGAGGGCCAACACCAGCAACAGCCAATGTTTTCTGCGCAAACCCTTCATCGTGACCAACCCGAGCAAGCCCGGCAAGAGGAAGGCATAGAACAACTGGTTGTGGCGAATTGGATCGCGCTCCAGCTTTGCCGACGGCCCCGTCGTACTGATGGTTAGTGTTTCCGACGTTGCGGTTCCTGCCGCGAACGCACAGCTCGCCCCCGACGGCAACCCAGAACAGGCGTAGCTGAGCGTCTCGTTGAAGCCGCTCAACGGTGAGATAGTAAGTGTCGTGTTTCCGCTCTGACCCGGAGAACTGATCGTGATGGTGTTCGGATTGGCTGAGACTTTGAAATCCACCACATTCAGCGTCGCCGATGACGAAGTGGAAGCAGCATAGTTGGAATCGCCGCTATACTTCGCGCTCATCGCGTAGGTCCCAACCGCGAGGTTCGACCAGCTATAGGAGATGGTTCCATTGCTGTTGAGGGAACCGCTCCACAGAACGTTCGAGCCATTCATGAAGCTCACGGTTCCGGTCGGTGTCGCGCTGCCTGAAGTGTGAGCTACCGTAGCCGTGCACGTCACTTTTGATCCGATGTTGGATTCCGATGCGGATGGTGTCGCCGAAACACTCATCGTTGTAGTCGTGGAAACAAGATTCGTGACCGCGAGGGTTTCGGGCTCTGAGGTTGATTCTGAGAAGCTGTTGTCTCCGCTGTAGCTCGCACCAATATCGTAGGTTCCGAGAGGTAACGAGCTTACTTTGTAGCTATAGCTCGCCTTTTGGTTGGCGAGCGTGCTTTGGCCAATCGGCGTAGTTCCGTTATAGAAAGTGACCGCGCCGCTGGGTGTGCCGCTCCCAGACGATGACACGGTCGCGGTCAACGTGACTGGACTGCTGGAGCCGACTTGTATCGTCGATGGAGAAACCGACAATGCCGTAGTCGTGGCCGAGATATTTGCTTCCGGCGCGACCATGAAGCCATATGCGAGCATGGTGCCTGTGAGCGGGCTGCTCTCCACGCCTCCTACGGTGGAAGTGCTATCTTCCCCGTCGTTAGCGTAGGCATACAGGACATGGAAGCCGGAGTAGAGGGCGGTCGCTGTGCCACTGAACTCCTCTCCTCCCTGGCCGGTAGCCGCTGTCCACGGTCCTTGAACAGTATCGATCTGGAACAACAAATTATCGACTGGAGGGTTCACGCTCGTGAACGTGTTTGTGGCCAGGAAGTCGAACGTCGGGGTTGAGATGTCGCTGACATTCCCGCTGATTGGAGTCACGTCAACTGTGATCGGGATCGGAGATTGCTGCTCCTCCGGGATCACTGTCACTCCTCCGCCTGCGTCGGCTACGTAGATCACATTGGTTAGCGGGTTTACGACGGGATTGACCGGGTTGGTTCCGACGGTTATCGTGCTCGCGCTATTTGTGGCGCCGTCGACTACCGTGACATTTCCGCTGCCGTTATTGGCGAAATAAATCTTGTTGCTATTCGGATTGATCGCGACCGTATAGGGATTTGTTCCGGCGTATATTAGAAAGCCGATTTCTGTTCCGGTGGTCCCATCGTAGACTTCGATCTTCCCGCCACCATAGTTACAGTACACCCTATTGGTAATCGGGTTAACCGCGATGGCTTGTGGTGAGGATCCATACGCAAGCCTGCTCGCGGTATTGGAGGTGCCATCGATTACCCAGATATCGTTCGTGCCTGGATTCGCCACATAGATCTTATTGGTGACCGGATTTACTGCCAGGGCCCAAGGCTCAGCGCCGGCGGTGAAGCTAATGGTTGTGGCAGTGTTTGATGACCCGTCGATTGCGGTCACGGTAGCGCTTCCCGCATTGGCTACATAAATTTGATTTGTGTTTTGATTCACAGCTACCGAAATCGGGGAATATCCCACCGTCACGGTCGCGCTGACAGTGTCGGTTGTGCCGTCAATCACTGTTACGTTATTGCTACCGTAATTTGTCACGTAAATCTTGTTGGTAAGTAGGTTGACCGCGACCGCATAAGGATTCGTCGCCAAGGGGTCAGCGACCGTCGTCTTGAACGTATTCGTAGCGCCATCGAATACGCTGACGTTGTTGCTTACCCAGTTGCTCACGTAAATTTTGTTGGTCATCAAGTTCACTACCACCACCTGCGGACCGACCGCGCTGCTGTCGCCGATATTCGAAGTTTTGTTGGCATTAGAACCGTCAATCACCGTGACATTGTTACTGCCATAGTTGGCCACATAAGTGGTGTTAGTCAGGGGATTAACGGCAACCCCCCAGGGTTCTGTTGCCAGTGAGTCAGTAACGGTGGAGGGAGTATTGGTTGCACCGTCGATGACTCTGGAGTCGGCGCCATCATCTGCGGTATATGCCTTGTTGGTCACGGGGTCCACCGCTACAGCCAGGGGTGCGCCCGGGAAGGACAGAAACACAACATTGTGTGCAGGCCCACCGTCAATCACTGCGACTCCGCCGGTGCCGCTGACATAGATCTTGTTCGTGACTGCGTTGACTGCCACTGAGGTATTGCTCTCCCAACACGAAACGGTGGCGGTCACAGCCTTCGTTGCGCCATCGACCACCGTAACGTATCCGTAATCTTGACTGGAGACATAAATCTGATTGGTCACGGGGTTGACCGCAACCACCGGCACAAAGGCGGTGATGCCCCCAATATTGCTGAAGGTGCTGCTTGCGCCATCGATCACGGTGAGGCTTCCGGTCCCATCAGCCGGGCCGGTATTCGCGACATAGATTTTGTTTGTGGCGGGATTGACCGATACCGCACCGGGCTGGATTCCGCTGGGATCAGTAATGGTGGAAGCGGTATTCGTGGCGCCATCGATCACCGTGACGTTGTTGCTCCCGTAGTTGGCCACGTAAATCTTTCCCGTCACCGGATTCACCGCGATAGCCTGCGGTTTAGTTCCAACCTTGACCGTGGCGGCTACAGCCTCAGTGGCTCCGTCAATCACCGTGACGTTGTTGCTGCCGCTGTTTGCGACATAGACCTTGTTGGTCACTGGATTGACCGCGACCGCGTACGGCTGAATCGCATTAGAGTCTGTCAACGTCTTTGCCACAGCGTTGGTAGCCCCATCGATGACTGTGACGTTATTACTTCCTTTATTGGGGACGTAAACCGTGTTCGTCAGAGCGTTGATCCCAACTCCATTCGGGGAGGTTGCCAAAGAATCGGCGATTGTCGTGGGTTGAAGTGCGACACCGTTGTAAGCGGTGAGGTTTCCGCTAACTGAGTTGACGACATATACGGTGTTCGTGTTTGGATTCACGCCTACCGCTATCGGCCCAACATGCGCCGAAACGCCGCCAGTTAAGGTCTGGGCCGGTGACAGAACTCCCGCAAACAGCAAAAGCGAGGAGACGATGAGAGCCAGGCTCGCGAAGGATCTTGCTTTCGTCGTTTGGGCAGCAGTCCCTCGGTGACCGCAGTTGACCTGAAGGAGTGAACAGAGAGAAGAAGAACGTATCATGGGGCACCTCCTATGTTGGCGTTTAGGGAGACAGCGGCCGCGTTCGCAATTCAGCGGAAAAATATCGCTGACGGGAATACACTTCAATGCACGGCGGGTAAATCCGGGGTCAACTGCGAGTCAACTACGGTGCCTGTGATTCTCATCACATACAGCGTAGTTATAAGGGCTTAGCCTTCTTGTACAGATAGTTAGACTTTAAGAGAGCCAACGATGCCCGTAAGTGCCGCCGAGCGTCGCGAACCGCGCTTTGGGCCCTTCACACTTGATCTTGCCGCACGCGAACTTCGCGATAATGGTGGCAAGGTTCCGATACAGGGCCTGCCATTTCACATCCTCGCAATCCTGGTAGAACGGCCGGGAGAATGGGTGACGCGAGAAGAACTCCGGACGCAGCTCTGGGTGGCAGGGACCTTCGTTGACTTCGACCATGGCATAAACACCGCGGTCGGGAAGCTACGGCGAGCACTCGGCGACGACTCCGATGCACCTCGTTACATCGAAACTCTGCCACGATATGGATATCGTTTCATCTTCCCTCTCGACAAAGAAGCCACCCCGGCGGGCCGCCAGTTGCAGGAAATGCCGACTGCACCATCTCGACGAATGGACAGACTCATCCCGCTCACCTGGGGTGGTATCGTTTTGTTGGTTTTGGCCTTGCTGTTCTTCGCTAACGTTGCTGGTCTGCGTGACCGAGTGATAGCGAAGTCCACTGGCCCGAGCCTTGAATCGTTGGCCGTACTCCCAGTTAAGAATTTTTCCGGGGATCCAGCGCAAGAGTACTTGGCCGATGGTATGACCGATTCGATTATTGCTGGACTCGCCCAGTACAAGGCCCTCAAGGTAATCTCCCGCACTTCCGTCATGGGGTACAAGAATACAAGTGAGAGAGTCCCTCAGATTGCGCGGGAGTTAGGCGTGGAAGGAATCGTAGAGACGTCGATGATGCGCTCTGGAAACCGGCTTCGAGTTACGGCGCAGTTGATTGATGCCAGGCGCGATCAGCATTTGTGGGCGCACAGCTACGACCGAGAGTTAACTGATGCGCTCGCAATGCAATCGGAGCTGGTACAAGCCATCACGGATGAGATTCACGTCCACGTTACACCTCAGGAGAGTATGCGGGCACGTGTCTCGCGCCGAGTCGACGCCGACGCCTTGGAGACAACCTACAAGGGTAGAGCGCTTCTCGATTATGCGACGCGCGAGGACCAATTCCGTCAGGCGGCCGATCTGTTCCAAACAGCGGTGGACCGCGATCCGTCTTACGCTCCGGCATGGGCGGGATTAAGCGAAGCTCTCTGGAGCATGGCTGCCTGGGGATTCGAGTTCGTTGATCCAGCCGATGTGCGTGACCGAGCTATCGAGTCAGCTGATAGAGCGCTTGCACTCGACGAGAACCTTCCTGAAGCTCACATGGCGCGTGCCATTGTCGCTGTAGACGGAGAATGGGACCTTGCCGTGGCAAAGCACCATTTCGAAAAAGCCCTTCAATTGCGTCCCGGCTACGCGGGCGCCCACGCCTGGTATGGGCACATCCTCGGAGGCGAGCCACTTCAGGATTTCGATCAAGGATACCGACATCTCGATCTCGCCCGCCAACTGGATCCTCTGTCTCCGTGGAACGATATTAGCCCTCTCGCGTGGTGGCTGTTTCAAGGGAACCCTGAAAAGGCTTTGGCGGTAGGTGAGAGAGCATATCAGCGCCATCCGACAATTTGGGAAGTACCTTACCAAATCGGTTATGCCCAACTCGCTCTTGGGCAACCAAAGGAAGCTGCCCGTTCCTTCGAGGCCGCACTTAAGCTGCTCGAGCCCGAACGCCCCGCTGTGGTGCTCTCTCCTCTAGCCGTGGTTTACGGGATCACAGGACGGCGATCGGACGCTCGGCAAATTCTGGCCGAGATGGAACTAGCATCGAAGCAGCGGTACATTTCGCCAGCGTATCTCGCAGTGGCGTATTCCAGTATCGATCAGAAGGACGAGGCGTTCCGCCTACTCAATCGTGCGCTCGAACGACGAACGCCGTGGTTAGTCATTTGTGTGCCCCAGAATCCTCTTTTCTTACAAGGCCTTCGACGTGATCCACGCTGGAATTCGTTCATGGACCGGCTGCGACAGCAAGTGAAACTCCCTACTGGAGAACCGGATCCATACCGCAACTGATAGCCTTCTACCAGCGATTTCCGTCAAATGGAAACGCTGGGTTGGTGGAATTGGTGATTAATCAGGATCTGTCAAGGTTCTCTCGGCGGCATTCAAATGTAGCGACCACTTATCGCTACATTAAAGACGATGCGGTAGCCGCGATGAAGTTCGAGAACTTGTGTGCAACCAGCGTGCAACCCGAGCCTCGGCTGCTGCGATCCATCATCCAGCAAGGATTCGAATTCGTTGCCTGTAAGTTTCTCTACTAGGCAGGTTTAGAAGATCTGGCGGAGAGGGAGGGATTCGAACCCTCGATACAGGTTTTGGCCCGTATAACGGTTTAGCAAACCGCCGCCTTCAGCCACTCGGCCACCTCTCCGGCGTTGGTTTTCGACAGTTTATCACGGCAGCTCCCACGAATTGGTCGAGAATCCGCGAGTTGTCACTGCATCGCGACGTCGTCTTTACAAATTGCTCCCGGGTCCGGCCATCTGGCTCGGACTACTTACCCATCGCCGACGCGCCCGCTGGAAGATTCCCCAGCCCGGCTCCGTAGTACGCCGCCACACCTTGCTTTTCGTCCTCGCTTAATAAAGACGCAATGGTGCGCATCGGCATGTTGATGTCGTTCGCGCGATTCCCTTTTGAAAACTCCTCGAGTTCTTCCTGGATGTAGCGGCCATTCTGCGTGATCAGCGATGGAGCCCCATTTTTGTGGCCGATGGGTCCATGACAAGCCTGGCAGGGAGGGATCCCGCGTTGACCATCCCCACCGGAAATCAGGCGCGCCGCTTCGGCAGTGTGCGCGGATGGCGGCGGAGGCTGCGGAAAAGAACGTGGATCTTGAGAGTCGGGATAAGTGGGCAGCATCGCATAGTACGCGGCCAAGTCGGCGTAGTCCCGAGGTTCGAGTTCCGCCGCAACCGTCTGCATGAGCGGCGACTTCCGCTTGCCATCACGAAAGTCATTCAGTTCTTTCCACATTGCGAGCTTGTCCATAGCGGCGAGATTGGGAACCAGCGGATCGGAGCTGAAACCTTCTTGTCCGTGGCATCGCATACAGCGGCGCGCAATCACGAGGCCACGGACAACGTCTCCGCTGGAGGCGGCAGTAATGGTGTCGTCGGTCCATGCGATGTTAGAGGGAATGCGAAGCGGCGGCTGCGAATTCGCCGCTTGAAACATGAAAGCTCCCGAAAGCGCGATCGGAGCCCCGACGGCAAAAACTGCAATCTTCAACGACCGCCCGCGGAGCACCCGTATTGTTCTAGCGAGAAACACAGTTGAGTCTTTCTTCGGGACCAACTTTCGGAAATTGCGCAGCGTCGACGACCACCACACGCGATCGCATGTCGTAATGACCTGCGCCGCAGAATTCATGGCAGGGAGTCTTGTGTTCTCCCGGGGAATTGAATTGGAAGTCGGACTCGCTGATGTGGCCGGGCACGACTTCGAGCGCCTGGTCTGTACCGTCAATGGTGAAGCGATGCACAACATCCGCGCTGGTCAGACGGAAGCGGACCTTCCGCCCCACAGGCACCATCACGCACGCGGGAACAAAATTAAATTGTTGTGCGATGAGGCGAACCGTAACCGAGCCATCCGGCTGAACCGCTGTACCCAGATTGCTTTCGACGAACTCCCCCTGCAGATGCAAAGTCTGAGGATCTACTTGATTGGAATGTCCGAGGATTTTTTCGATGCCATCGAGCATCTCGTAAGGGAAGCGAATCCATAGCCAGACAAACGTGAACGCCAAAATTCCGACGATGAATTGCACCTTGGCGGATTTCATTGCAGGTCTTTAGATGTTAGCAATTCCTGGGGTGCGGGAGAACCGACCACCGAAAGTCTGGATCGAGGGATTCGGCCATCATCGAGTCTTGGCTCTTCCTGAGCCGACAATGCTGCGCAGCTTCCGCACGGCACTTGCCATCTCGCTGGCTGGCGTGCTGCCGAAACCCAGGATGAATCCTCGTTGAGCGACACTGCCATTGTAAGAGGATGACAGAGGCACCAGCCAAAGATTGGCCCTCGCTGCACGAGTGACGATTTCGCGATCGGGAATCCCATTCATAATCACGCAAAGATGCATGCCTGCCTGCTCGCCGGTCACCTTTGCCGAATCGCCGAACTCCTTTGCAAGACTTTCGACGAGGGCATTGCGGCGCTCGCGATAAAGCAATCTCATTCTCCGGATGTGGCGAGAGAAATGGCCTTCTTGGATAAAGTCCGCCAGCACACCCTGGAAAAACACTGGCGGCCCGATGTCCATTGCCAGTCTGACCATCAGAAAGCGTTCAACCAGGTCGTGCGGAATCACGAGGAAACCCAACCGCAAAGAAGGAAAAAGAACCTTGCTGAAAGTCCCGATATACACAACCCGCGAGTTCGAATCCAACCCTTGCAAGGAGGAAATCGGCATGTCCTCATAGCGATAATCGCTGTCGTAATCGTCTTCCAGAATCCACGAGCCAGAGCGTGCCGCCCAACCGAGCAATTGCAAGCGCCGTGACGCACTCATAGTGACGCCGAGCGGATACTGATGCGAAGGCGTAACCATCGCGGCCCGTGCTTTGGGGCATTGCTTCCTTCCGATCTGTACGTTCAAACCTTCCTGATCGACGGGAACTGGAAATATGCGACAGCCATTCAGGGCAAAAACAAAGCGCGCATACCGGTAGCCGGGTTCCTCTACCCAAACCCGATCTCTCGCCCGGAGGAGCACCCTCGTGGCAATGTCGAGTGCCTGCTGCGAGCCGCTGACGATCATGATCTGCTGCGCCTCGCACGTAACGCCGCGCGCCGTTCGCAGATAGAACGCAATCGCTGCGCGCAGCTGTTTCAATCCGAGCACATGGCCGTAGTCGAGCGACTTTGCGCTTCCGCTGCGAGTATGCCGCGCTACCAGCCGGTTCCACTCGCGAAAAGGAAATTCGTCCAGGTCAACCTGGCCAACGCCGAAAGCTCCCCATCCGCGACGCCAGGGTGGATGTTCCAGCGAATCCGGAAGTGAAGAATGTTTAGCGACCTTGCGGGAACGCTCGCGAGTGGAATGTGTAACCGAAAGGGCGGCACGAGATTCGACGACGACCCTTTGATCAGGAAGCGATAACGATATTGCGGTTCCTGCTCCAGTCCGGCTTTGAAAGTATCCTTCTGCCATCAGTTGAGCATAGGCACCCAAAACCGGGATGCGAGAGACGCGCAGTTCGGCCGCGAGCCCCCGCGTCGAGGGAACTCGCTGCCCGGGGCGCAAAGTCCCACGCACAATGGCGTCGCGATAGCCATCGTAGATCTGACGATGCAGGGGAACGCGGGACTTTCGATCCACCGTAATAATCGGAGTGATGGCGAGCGCCATGGCGATGTCGAACTCTAATGGTTATATCAAATTCGCATGAAGTGGATATTGGAGAAAACCACTTTTGTGAGACAAAATTGACCGCATGGCCTCTTTGAGGCTTTTTACGATATGAAGAAGATCTACCTCGGACGGCACGTGTTTGGACTGGCTGCGATCCTCTTCAGCGGGGTGACTCTCGCTTGGCAAAATTTCAACATATGGCAGCAGATTCAGCCGCTGGGGCAGGTTCCAAGCCACAGAATCCTCGCCGTCATCGCGGCTACCGTCGAGGTATTTGGGGGCGTGGCGATTCAGTGGCGGCGTACGGCCCGAGGGGGAGCCCTCGCTCTATGGGCGATCTACTCGGTTTTTGCGTTGCTGTGGTTGCCACGGGTCATCGCCGGACCACTCGTCTATGACAATTGGGGAAATTTCTTTGAGCAGTGCTCGCAAGTAGCCGGTGCGCTAGTCCTCTATGCGACCCTGGACGGCACCGATTCGGAACGTGCGAAGAAGATGGCTCGAACCGGATACATCGTCTTCGGCCTTTGCGTGATCTCTTTCACACTCGAGCAACTGTTTTACCTTTCCGGCACAGCAGAGTTTGTGCCGAAATGGGTTCCTCCGGGTCAGATGTTCTGGGCGGTGGCGACCACGGTAGCATTTGCGCTCGCGGCAATCGCCTTACTTTCCGGGAAGACAGCTCTCCTCGCGTCTCGACTGCTTACCGCGATGGTTGTCAGCTTTGGATTGCTGATATGGCTGCCGGCGGTCTTTGCCGATCCCCATAAGTTGACGAACTGGGCGGGGAATGCAGAAAATCTGTCGATCGCGGGCGCCGCTTGGATCGTGAGTGATCTTCTAAGGCGGACCGGGGCCGTGTCGATAAGGTCCCGGGTCTCGATGGCGGAACTTGTTCCATATTCGCAGGCCGCGAACGCCGCGCCGGCGCAAGCCTCAACTCGTCTGCGAGCCTGAGTTTACCCGGATTCGCAATGCTGAAAAAAGGGTCACAAGCCAGACATACCCGCCCGTTCAGGTGCAACCCTCGCCTGCGGGGCTGCAATCCAACCTTTAGGTACGATAGTTATGTGTAGGCCGTTTGGGCTCGCGATGTATAATTTGCCCGAGCGGGCTCTCCCGTGAGCAAGGCGTTATCAACTGTGAACCAGCGCAGAATTCCAGGATTTCACTGGCCACTTTTCTTGGTGGCCCTGGTGATTTGTTCGTTGACGCTGAGCCTTGCCACGCGCTTTTGCAACCAAGTTGTCTCTTCAACCCACGTTGCGAAAGCCATGGAGCGCCGCGCGCTCGATCCGAAACGGCAACATCTCAACCGGGATTCCATGCGTTGGGCACCGCCGGTAGCGCATATAGCCTATCTGGCTCCTGTTGCAGTTCCGTTGCATGTGGATGCGACGGAGCCGCCAGCCCCTCAAGAAGCGTTCTCCGAGACCTTGTACGACCGTCCTCCGCCTTCCGCGACTTCTCTTTAAACCATTTTGGTCTAAGTTTTTGTCTGGTTTTCTGTCGGTGCCTTCGCACATATCCGTGGGCATCTGAATGGTGACTCGGGCCCTCGTCCGACTACACAGAATTCAGGAAAGAGAACTTGCATGAACAGCCCTTTGCTTTCAAAGGAAAAGCTCGACGCGCTTCGCAAACTGGATACGTGCATGGTCTCAAATGCCATTGAGACTTTTAACGTGCGGCTGAGAAATACGGGCTTCACGGATGCTCGGATTCACTGCATGTTTCCCGAGCTTCCACCAATGGTGGGATACGCGGCAACCGCGCGCCTCCGAGCCGGTGATCCGCCCATCGCCGGGGGGATTTATCACGACCGTAGTGACTGGTGGAACAGCATTCTGCAGATTCCGGAGCCACGGATCGCAGTTTTGGAGGATCTCGACAAACCGCCCGGGGTCGGCGCATTTCTCGGCGACATGCACGCATCGATTCTGATTGCCCTCGGATGCGTGGGTTACGTCACCGACGGCGCGGTCCGGGAATTGCCGCGAGTTCACAAGCTCCGATTGCCGCTGTTTGCCGGGAACGTGTCGGTCTCGCACGCTTACGCACATATTTTCGATTTCGGATCCCCGGTCAAAGTAGGCGGATTGGAAATTCATCCGGGGGATCTTCTACATGGCGATCGGCACGGAGTATTGACAATTCCGCGAGAGTTTGCCGACCGAATTCCCGAGGTCGCGGCGAAGCAAGAACAGGCGGAGCAGAAGGTAATCGAAGTTTGCCAGTCGAGTAACTTTTCGATCAGCAAACTCAGCCAGTTAATGAAGCAATATTTTTCGTAATGGCAAATCCTGGCGCGCGCCAGAGAAGGCGGTACCGGAAGTCGATGAACGAACACCTGAACTTTCGTAGTGCAAGAACCAAGACGGTTTTGATTATCCCTGCCGCTGCCGTGGCGCTCTTGCTGACGTCTTGTTCCGGACACAATTCAAAGGTCGAAGCCAACGCGTCGTCGGTCGTCACGGTCGGCGTAACGAATGTGGTCAAGAAGACGCTTGGGAAAGAGCTGACTCTGTCGTCCGAATTAGTTCCCTTCCAGGAAATCGATGTTTACGCCAAGGAGGCAGGCTACGTTCAAAAGCTGAACGTGGATTACGGAACGCACGTGAAGCAAGGGCAGGTAATGGCGACCTTGGAGATTCCCGAACTGCAGGCACAAATCGATGAGGATCAGGCCGACATCAAGAACGCGGCGAGTCAGGGGGTTCGCGCGCAGCACGAATTAGCGCGTTATGAGGCGCAGTACAACGCCCTTCACCTTGAATTCACACGTCTGAATGGTGTCTTCCAAACGCAGCCGGGAGTCGTCGCACAGCAGGAAGTCGACGATGCGCAAGGCAAGGACCTGGCAGCGGCTTCGCAGGTAGACGCCGGGAAAGCGGCACTGGAAGCCGCGCAGAGCCAAATGGCGGCCGCGAAAGCGAAGCTGGTTCACGACCAGGCTCTTTTTGACTATTCAAAGATTGCGGCGCCTTTCACCGGAGTCGTAACTGAACGGTACGCGAATTTCGGCACCTTGATGCAGGCGGGCATCGGTTCGAGCACACAAGCCATGCCGCTCGTCCGCTTGTCGGAAGACGATCTGTTCCGTCTCGTCATCCCTGTCCCCGAGTCCTACGTTCACTACATCGGAGTTGGAGATCCGGTCACCGTCAACGTGCCTTCGTTGAATCGCACGTTCCCCGGTAAAGTAGCCCGTTTCTCGGTCGATGTGAGGTCGGATACGCGAACCATGCACACCGAGGTGGACGTCCCCAATCCGAAACACCTGCTTTTGCCCGGATTGTATGCCGAAGCGGAACTCAGCCTCGAGCAGCGGCCGGATGTCACCAGTATTCCGGTGCAGGCCTTGAACCACGAAGGAAATAAGAGCTGGGTCTTCGTCGTCAACCACGATGATCAACTCGAGGATCGGCCAGTAGAGCTCGGTCTCCAGACAAGCAGCTTTGCGGAGATTGTTTCGGGACTGAACGCAGGCGAGCAAGTCGTCGTGAGTGACCGCAGCGGCCTGAAGCCGGGACAAAAAGTTCACCCTCAAACCGTGGCCGTGGCGGAGTACCACGAAAATGCGCCGCAGTGAGAGCGCTCACCTTATCGAGATCGAACGGTTGACGCAGTCGAGCTAACGAGAAACGCCTTATGCCGCGATTTTCAATTCGCAATCCGTATTTCATTATTGTGCTCTGCCTGGCGCTGCTGGTGATTGGCGTGACCAGCCTGGCTCGCATGCCTGTGGATCTGTTTCCGTCAATCAATCTGCCGGAAGTAGTGGTGGCCACTTTCTATTCCGGGATGCCACCGCAGGACATTGAAACCGACATCACCGACCCACTCGAGCGTTTTTTTACTTTAGCCAGCGGCATTGATCACATGGAATCACGCTCGTTACTGGGAGTGAGCATTATTCGAGTCTACTTCCAGCCCGGAACGAGCGCAGACGCGGACGTAACCGAGCTTTCCAATCTCGCGCTGGCCGATCTGAAGCGCCTCCCGCCAGGTACGCTGCCGCCAGTCGTTTTGAAATTCGATGCATCAAGTTTGCCGGTCTGCCTGGTGACCCTAAAAGGGCAGGATCTGAACCAAACTCAGCTCCATGACATAGGCCAGTTCGCCATCCGCAATCAGATCGCGGTGGTAAAGGGCGCCGAGATTCCGCCACCCTTTGGCGGCAAATACAGACAGATCATGGTGTACGTCGATCCTTACAAGCTGGCGTCGCGCCAGCTGAGTCCGATGGATGTGGTGAACGCGGTAAACAACTTCAACCTGATCCTACCTGCCGGCGACGTGAAAATGGGCCCCTTCGATTACTACGTGTATTCGAACAGCCTGGTCAACAATATGGATCAACTGGGAAAGATTCCGGTCAAGACGGTCGGAAGTTCCTGGGTCTCAGTCAATGACATAGGTGAAGCGCGAGACGCCAATCAAATCCAATACAACATTGTACGTGTAGACGGGCAGAGATCGGTGTACCTGCCCATCATGAAACAGGGAGGCGATACCAATACCATCGAGGTGGTGAACGGCATTCGTGACATGATCGGTCACCTCTTCGACATTCCGAAGCAGTTGGTGGCCTCGGTCGTGTTCGATCAGTCGGCTTTCGTGAAGGAAGCCATCCGGACGTTGCTGCACGAAGGGTTGATCGGCCTGCTTCTTACCAGCCTGATGATTCTGGTTTTTCTTGGCAGCTTCCGTGCCACCACGGCGGTATTTCTTTCCATCCCGCTTTCCGCCCTGGCCACGTTCGTAATTCTGAACATGACGGGGAGCACCATTAACACAATGATCCTAGGCGGACTGGCGCTAGCCTTCTCCCGCATTATTGACAATTCGGTAATTTCGCTCGAAAACATTTATCGCCATCTGGAAATGGGCACAGCGCCCGCCGCGGCGGCGGAGGTTGGCGGTAACGAAGTCAGTCTTGCTGTGCTAGCCGCTACTTTGACTACCGTAGTTGTATTTTTTCCCGTGACCTTCCTCTACGGCGTGAGCAAATTTTTGTTCAGTGCGTTGGCGCTAGCAGTCGTAATTTCGCTGTTCGCCTCCTATTTCGTGGCGATGACGGTGATTCCGCTGTTCTGCTCCCGTTTTCTCAAGGCTGTGCCCCACCAAGCGGGACATCATGCGCATGCTCAACCATCGCAGGCGAAATTGCGAGCGCCGTCGTCGTGGTGGGACAAATTCAATGCCGCCTTCAACTGGATGTTTAATCGCCTCCTTGACTCCTATGAGTACTGGGTGAGGCGCGCCTTGATACGGCCGGGCCGCACCGTGGCAACCTTAAGCGGAATGTTTCTCGTCAGCCTGGCCATCTATCCATTCCTGGGGCTGGCATTCTTCCCGCAAACTGACGCCGGCCAATTCACCATCAACTTCAAGGTACCGACGGGAACGCGAATCGAAGTGACCGAACAGTACGTCGCTAAGGTCGAAGACCTGATTCGCCGCGTGGTCGATCCGAAAGATTTCAAAATGGTGGTCTCGAACATCGGCGTGGTGCCCGACTTTTCGTCTTTGTACACGACCAACGCCGGACCGTACACGGCCACCATCCAGGTAGCGCTGAATCAACCGCATCGTCTGAGTAGTTTCGCGTACATGAATCGAGTACAGAAGGAGATCGCGAGCCAATTTCCGGAGGTGCGAGCTTTCTTCTCCAGCGGTTCGATGGTGGACGCCATCCTGAACATGGGCATGCCTGCACCGATTGATATTCAAGTCAGTAGTCCCGATCTTCACCAAATCCACGGTATCGCAGAGGAACTGGCCGGGCGCATCCGGCAACTACCCGGGGTAGGCGAAGTCTATATCCCGCAGGATCTCAATTATCCGGCGTTGCGGCTGGACGTGGACCGAGTACATGCAGCCGAACTCGGGCTTACGCAGAAGGAAGTCGTCGATAACGTCATCACCGCGCTCAACTCGAATTATATGATCGCTCCCAATTATTGGGTCGATTACAAGACTGGCAACGATTATTACCTCACCGTCCAGTATTACGAAAAGGGCCGCCCTGCGATCCACAATTTCGCTGATCTCACCAATATCCCAATTCGCGCGTCGAATCTCCGACAGGCTACCACGCTCGATTCCGTGGTGAAACTGCAGAATGTCCAGACACCGACGGAGGTCGATCATTACCAGATCCAGCGCGTGACCGACGTATACGTGACTCCAGCCGGGGAGGACCTGGGAAAGATTGCGGATGCGGTTCGAGGCGTGATCGGCCAGATGAAGCTTCCAGAGAACGTTCGCGTCAACCTGCGGGGCATGGTGGAAGGCATGCAGGCGTCGTTCAAAAGCTTTGCTATCGGCTTGTCCCTCTCGGTTGTCCTTCTCTATCTCATCCTGGTGGCGCAGTTCAAATCGTTCAAAGATCCGTTTCTAATCATGCTGGCCATTCCTATGGGGTTTATCGGGGTATTTCTGATTCTGCCGCTTACTGGGACGAGCCTCAACGTGATGTCTCTAATGGGAGTGCTGATGCTGGTGGGAATCTCAGCCTCAAACAGCATTTTGATTGTCGAATTCGCCCATCGACTCGAGGAGCAGGGAAAATCGGTAGAGGAGGCGGTGATCACCTCGTGTCGCGTTCGCCTGCGTCCGATTCTAATGACGTCCTTGGCCACCATCATTGGCATGGTGCCTATGGCCCTCAAACTGGGTACGGGAAGCGAACAGTACGCTCCCTTGGCACGTGCCATCATCGGTGGCCTCAGCGCCTCCGTGGTTCTTACCGTTTTTATTGTGCCAGCGGCTTATTTGCTGGCGTACCGCACGGGGAAGGCGGTGCCGACGCCGTGACGTTATGCGTGCGCGTTCATCGCTACAAATTTGCGAACCAGGCTTTTGTCGAGGATTGATGCCGCGTTTCTCAATTCGCAATCCGTACTTCATCATCGTTGTCTGCCTGATATTTCTGGTCATCGGGGTCACAAGTCTGGCGCGAATGCCGGTTGATCTTTTTCCACCCATCAACCTGCCGGAGGTGGTGGTGGCCACCTTCTACTCCGGGATGCCGCCACAGGATATTGAGACTGACATCACCGACCCGCTTGAGCGTTTTTTTACGTTAGCCAGCGGCATCGACCACATGGAATCGCGCTCGTTGCTGGGCGTGAGCATCATCCGCGTCTATTTTCAGCCTGGAACCAACGCGGACGCGGACGTAACCGAACTCTCGAATCTCGCCCTAGCCGACTTAAAGCGGCTGCCGCCGGGCACATTACCGCCCGTAGTGCTCAAGTTCGATGCCTCCAGCCTTCCGGTAGCTTTAGTCACCGTCAAGGGGCCAGGACTCAACGAAACCCAGCTGCACGATTATGCGCAATTTCAAATCCGAAATCAGATTGCCGTGGTTCCCGGAGCTGAAATTCCACCTCCCTTCGGCGGCAACTACCGGCAAATCATGGTGTATGTCGACCCCTACAAGTTGCTGTCCAGGCAGTTGAGTCCGATGGACGTGGTCGGTGCGGTGAACAATGCCAACCTGATTTTGCCCGCCGGAGACGTGAAGGTCGGACTCAACGACTACTACGTTTACTCGAACAGTTTGGTTGACAACATGAAGCAGTTGGGGGAAGTTCCCATCAAGACGGTCGGTTCTTCGTGGGTATCCGTCGACGACGTGGGCAAAGCCGAGGACTCGCATCAGATTCAATACAACATCGTGAGGGTCGATAGCCAGCGGTCCTGCTACATCCCCATCATGAAGCAGGGGGGGGCCACCAATACCATCGATGTGGTGAACGGTATCCGCAAGCTGGTCGGACACCTCTACGACATTCCGAAAGAAATGATGGCAAATGTTGTGTTCGACCAGTCCGTTTATGTAAAGGAGGCCATACAGACCGTCCTCCACGAAGGTCTTCTGGGATTGATTCTAACCAGCTTGATGATCTTAATCTTCCTGGGGAGTTTTCGAGCTACATCGGCGGTTCTTTTGTCGATCCCGCTATCGGCGCTGGCCACTTTCGTCGTGTTATACATGATGGGCAGCACCGTAAACACCATGATTCTAGGAGGTTTGGCGCTTGCGTTTTCGCGAGTAATCGATAACTCCGTAATCTCGTTGGAGAATATCTATCGCCATCTGGAAATGGGAACGGCGCCAGTGGTAGCCGCCGAGATTGGCGGGGCGGAGGTGAACCTGGCTGTGTTAGCGGCCACTCTAGTAGATGTCGTGGATTTCTTCCCTGTAGTTTTCCTCTACGGTGTGGCGAAGTTTCTCTTTTCCGCGCTGGCGTTGGCTTTCTGTTTATCTTTGCTGGCTTCCTTTGTGGTGGCGATGACGGTGATTCCGTTGTTCTGTTCGCGGTTTCTCAAGGCGGTTCCCCACGCGGCGGAGCATCAGCATAAGGAATATGAAGTCGAACCCACCGCGGCAGCCGGTCATTCCTGGTGGGACGGGTTCAATGCCGGCTTTAACCGGGGATTTAACAAGGTTCTGGATTTCTATGAATATTGGGTACGACGGGCACTAAAGCGACCTGGGCTCACGGTCGCGGTTTTGAGTGGCGTATTTCTGGCCAGCCTGGCCATCTATCCATTACTGGGATTGGCGTTCTTCCCGCAAACCGACGCTGGCCAATTCACCATCGACCTGAAAGTTCCGACCGGAACTCGGATCGAGAATACAGAACAGTACGTGTCGAACTTGGAGCAGTTAATTCGCGATAAGGTGGATCCCAGAGACCTGAAGATGGTGGTTTCTAACATCGGTGTGGTTCCGGACTTCTCCTCTTTGTACACTACCAACGCTGGACCATATACCGCTACGATCCAAGTGGCTTTGAACGAACCTCATCAGCTCAGCAGTTTCGAGTACATGGATCAGGTCCAGACGGCGATGGCCCGTCAGTTTCCGGACATTCGAACCTTCTTCTCGAGTGGCTCCATGGTGGATGCGATCCTGAACATGGGCATGCCCGCACCGATTGACATCCAGGTGAGCAGTCCAGATCTACCCCAGATTTACGGCGTGGCACAGGATCTGGCAACACGGATAAGAAAGGTACCGGGAGTCGGAGAGATTTACATTCCGCAGGACATGAATTACCCGGCTTTGCGACTTGACGTGGATCGCATACACGCGGCGGAACTGGGCCTCACGCAGAAGGATGTCGTTGACAATGTCATCACCGCGCTGAATTCCAATTACATGATTGCGCCGAACTACTGGGTGGATCGGAAAAGTGGCAATGACTACTACCTGACGGTCCAATACTTTGAACACGGTCCCGCAGCAATTCACAACATGATCGATCTGGGGCAAATCCCGCTGCGCGCGCAATCGGACGACAAAAATACCAACAAGGGCTGTGGCCCGGTCTTGCCCCGCAGGACATCGCTGCGACCTGCAGCGCTGACCGATCCGCCCACATCCGCGTGGACTTGCGGTGCGAACCTGGCTGATCCGAAACCAATCCGACCGATGAAAGTGCAGGCTCAGGTGCGACCAGTCACAGTTCTCGATAATGTCGTCAAAGTGAAGTACATGGAGACGCCGACCGAAGTGGATCATCACCAAATTCAGCGGGTGATCGATCTGTACGTTACTCCCTCCGGAGAAGATCTGGGCCGCGTCACACGCGCCATCAAGAGCATCGTCCGCGAAGCGAATATTCCGTCCAATGTGCGAGTGAACCTACGCGGAATGGTCGAGGGCATGCAAGCGTCGTTCAAGAGCTTTGGCCTAGGGTTCCTGCTTTCGTTCGTCCTGTTGTTTCTGATTCTGACCGCACAATTCAAGTCATTTATCGATCCTCTTTTGATTATGCTCGCGATCCCCATGGGATTTGTGGGCGTCTTGATAATTCTCCCCCTCACTCACAGCACGCTCAACGTCATGTCGCTGATGGGCGTGCTGATGCTGGTCGGAATTGCGGATTCAAACAGCATCCTGATCGTTGACTTCGCGCACAACCTGGAGACGCAGGGCTTGTCGCCGAAAGATGCCGTGATCACCGCATGCCGAGTTCGCTTGCGGCCAATCCTGATGACTTCGCTGGCCACCATCATCGGCATGATCCCGATGGCATTGCGCTTGGGAACCGGCGCCGAGCAGTACACGCCGATGGCCCGCGCAATCATCGGTGGATTGACCTCGTCAGTCATCCTGACCATCTTCATCGTTCCGGCAGCGTACTTGCTGATCTACGGAAAACGAAAGCAAGAACCTGCGCCAGCATTAACGCCGGAGCCCGGCAAATGAAGATTCATCGCCTCAACAGCAACTGTCCGGAGACGCGCTTCGTCCCGGGATTTGTGCGCAGCCTTATCGTTTTCGTCGCTGCCCTGGCGCTGATCAATGGCGTTGCGACGCGCTACTGTACTCCGACTGGCGCTGAAACGTCCGGCCAGACAATCGTTCACGCCCATGCCCTCGATGGGAAGCGCCAGCGGCTGCTCCGGGATGCGCTGCAATGGGCTGCTCCGGCTCCATCTCCGCGATGGTTTGAACCCCACCGGGCTTGGACAGCGCCGTCACGTTTTGTTACACCCTCGTATTACTCGAATCTCACGTTCAGTCTCTCGAACCGTCCTCCGCCTGCTTCCTGCTGAAGGTTGCGCTCCAGCTTCCGTCAATTCATGCAAACGGGAATTCCTTGGAGTCTCAGCGCGTTTTCCCGTGGGCGAACGCGACGCACGCAGCCAATCAGACTTTCAGGAGGACTTATGAATTCCAATCGAGCTGCCGCAATCATTCTTGTTTTATGCGGCATTCCGTTTTGCCAGGCAGGCGCAACCGCCGCGAAATCGAATCCCGTTGTAGAGGGCACGATCATCAACATCCAAAGAACCAAAACCCAATCTCCGGACTATTCCACGGCCGGAAGCAATCCGGCGGACGCGCCGCTTACGTCGCGCTACTACAGCTATGAGATCGCAGTGCGCGTGAATTGCCGAACCTACGCTGCACGGTATGACAGTCCGTTCAACGCTCTCGTGCTGCCGCTGAATCCGGACGAACATGTACCGGTTCGTGTGACGAAGGACACCTTGCAATTCGATTTTCCGGATAATCCGGATGTCCGAATGGCGATTGTGCACCGAACGAACAATTGTGATGGAAGCTGCGGGCGCAAGCCGTAGGCATCCGCTCGCTGACGAAAGGCACTAGCAATGAAGGTGAAACGTCAACCCGTAATTTCGCCGGCCGTCCTGTGCATCCTGCTGTGTGGGACGTCCGCACTCGCACAATCGCCGGGCGAACGCAGCGGTGATTTGCCCATGGCACCTAGCCCACAAGCATCTTCGAACCCTTCGGCGTCATCAACGGCGCAAGCTGTACTGGCACTCAATGCGTCGTTCCCGCCGCGGTCGAGTTCCCAAAGTGCTCCGGCGACCGCATCGCAAGCTCCATCTGCTCCGGCGCCGAACGGTACCATGCGGCTGACCCGCACTCAGGCGGAGCAGTTGGCGATCAAGAACAATCCCCGCATCAGTGTCGGGCGATTGCTGGCCTTGGCGCAGCATCAGGCTTATCGCGCGACAAGATCCGCGGAGCTGCCGACATTCAATGGCGTGCTGACCGCAGCGGAGGGCAACGAGGGCAGCCGCATCGGCGCGGGGCCGCTCAATTCGCCTCGCTTACTCGATCACGCTGGCGCCGGCGTCACTCTCACGCAGTTGATTACAGATTTTGGCCGCACCGTGAATCTGATTTCATCCGCGAAGTTGCTCGAGAAAGCTCAGAGCGCCAATGCCGTCGCCACAACTGATGACATCGTCCTGGCGACCGACCAAGCTTTTTACAACGCCCTCCAGGCACAGGCTCTGCTCAAAGTCGCACAGCAAACTGTTTCCACTCGCCAAGCGGTTCAGGATCAGGTCAGCGTGCTCACCAAGAACAATCTGAAATCGACACTCGACCTGACCTTCGCCCAGGTGAATCTCTCACAAGCAAAACTGCTCGAACTTGACGCACAAAACAACGTTCAGTCGAGCCTGGCAACTCTCAACGCCATTTTTGGTTTCGACAAACAAAACGCATACGAGCTCACCGAAGAGAACGCCGAAGCGCCGGCGCCGCCTCCCGACGTCGATGTGCTCACGGACCTTGCCTTGAGGCAGCGGCCCGATCTTCAGTCGCTGACCTACAACCAGCAAGCGTCCGAGAAATATCGTCGCGCGCAGCGCGATCAGCTCTTTCCCACAATTAATGCGCTCGGCATCTTTGGTGGAACGCCGGTACGTCCGGACTGCGTGGGCGGGCAATGCTTTCCCAACTACTACACCTCCAGTTGGTACGGCGCGATCGGAGTCAGCATGAGTGTTCCAATCTTCAACGGTTTCCTCTACACGTCAGAAGCATCCGAAGCCAACTACCGTGCCAAGGCTGCTGCGGAAAATACTCGCGACCTGCGTGACTCCGTCGTGCGCGACGTTCGCAATGCGTGGCTGGCCGCCAACACGGCGTTTCAAAGGATTGCGGTGACTGCAGAACTCGCGAAGGAAGCGGACCTGAGCCTGAGCCTCGCCCAAAGCCGGTACAAACTCGGCCTGGGTTCCATCGTCGAACTCAGCCAGGCACAATTGCAACAAACGGACGCTGCCATCGGTTATGTGAACTCGCAGTACCAATATCGGCTGTCGCTGGCCACGTTGAATTTTGAAATCGGAGTCCAGCCTTAACCCAGATCTAGAAGGGACAGAAGGTCATCGTACGCAGCTCCGGGCATCAGCACCGCTGCACGCCATGTGAAAGTGATGAGGAAGTTTGTGAGTTATTCTCTGTTTCGAGAACTTTTCCCCGCGCGCAAAAGAAAATCGAATGGCTGGGTCTCGAACCGGCGTCGCAAGAAAGAAGCCACAGCGGTCAGCACTCGGCAATGGCTCGGGCTCAGCCTGATTGTTTCCGTCTTTGTCGGCGTCATTTTTATCCTGGCGATCTATTTTTTATCCGGTAAATAATCTATTTTACGAACTGTAATCCGTGCGGCACGGCGGCGCGGAAAACATACGCATACAGCATCACAATAATTCCGACGATCGCACCGAGCGCGACCGAATGCCAGGCAACAAACCGGAAGATCTCTCCTTCGTTGCCAACCTGCTCGGTTGCAGCGGTCGCAATCGTGATCGACTGCGCATCGACCATCTTTCCCATCACGCCGCCCGCGCTGTTCGCGGCGCACATCAGGATCGGATCAATCCCCAGTTGTTGGGAGGTGATTCTCTGCAGACTTCCGAACAAAGCGTTGGAAGAGGTATCACTGCCGGTTAGAGCGACGCCGAGCCATCCCAGAAAGGTTCCGAAAAATGGATAGAACCAGCCAGTGCGAGTGAAAGCGAGACCCAACACAGCGTCGAGTCCGGAATAGCGGGTGACATATCCCAAGCCCAGCATGAACGAGATGGCAATCACCGCCAGCCGCATGCGGACCAGAGTTCGCCAGAAAGTCTTCGCCAACTGGCTCGGATACAGCCCCAGCATCAGTCCCGAGACGATCGCGGCAAAAAAGCATCCGGTTCCCGTTGCGGAGAGCCAGTTGAAGTCATATCTCGCCGGCTCGGGCGTCGGCTTGGTCACGATCGGAGCCGATCGGTATACGGCATTGTGCAACCGGGGCACGTCCCATCCGGGAGGCCCGGGGCGAACCTTGCCGTCGGGCATTACAACTCGAAACGCTGGCGTGGTTGCCCGGTTGAGCGCCAATTTGATTGACGGCAATCCCCAAAGAAGTACAAAAATGGACAAAATCGCGAACGGCATCCATGCTTTCAATACTTCGGCTTTCGAATGTCTTCGCGCCTTCGTGGTTCGATCGAAGTTATCCGGAGTCCATTCTCCGCCAACCTGGTCTGCAACTTCGGCCGTTGCGCGCGGCAAGGTCTCGGCTTTTTCGTCGTAATCAAATCGCCATACTCGTTTTGGCGACCAGAACCGCAAAAAGAAAATCATTGCTACGATCGAAACCACGCCGGCCATGATGTCCACCAGATTGCTGTCCACATGGTTGGACCAAAAATACTGAGTTGTGGCGAATGAGATTCCAACCACCAGAATGGCGGGGAGAACCTCGAATGTTTCTTGCCATCCGACCATTGCCCGAACCAGCCAGAAAGGAACGATGACGGCCGTCAAGGGCAGAATTCTGCCGAGCATGGCGTTGAGGTCCGACTCCGGAAGCGCCGTCACCGCGGCCAACGTGTGGATCGGCGTTCCTATGCCTCCCCATGCCACCGGCGCGGTGTTAGCAATCAAGTTCAGCGCGGCTGCGTGGAATGGCCGGAAGCCGAGGCCGATCATGAACGCGCCGGCGATCGCCACCGGCGCACCGAATCCCGCAGCTCCTTCAATAAAAGCGCCGAAACAGAATGCAACGAGCAAGACCTGCAGGCGCCGGTCCGTGGTGATACCGGCGATCGATTCCTTCATGATCTCGAACTGGCCGGTCTCGACGGAGATGTCGTAGAGATAAACTGCGGCCAGAACGATCCACGCGATCTTCAACAGCCCAAACGCAACGCCGTAGCCGAAACTGATCACCGCCAGCGAGAGCGGCATTTTGAAGACCAGGATGGCAACCACCATCGCAGTCAGGGCGCCGGCGATCGCGCACCAGTGAGGCTTTACCTTTAAACCGGCAAGTAAGCCGAAGAGGACAACGATCGGCAATCCCGCAACCAGCGTTGACAACCACCAACTGCCGAGCGGGTCATAAACCTGGGTCCAGTGCATGGGGTTCCTGCCGCCAAAGGAATGAGCGGTAGGCTAACACAAACCCCAGATTCTTCAACCTGCCCGGAGAACGCAGAGAACGTTTGACCAAACAGTAACGGGTCCGTCGGTTACTTGCGGGACCTTGCTGCAAACTCTACAGTGACGCCTGTCACATTCATTGTCACTGGTCGCGCAATCATAATAGGAAAGGACGGATAGCCCGCTTCTCAGGAGGCGACCATGAGCGATGGCCCACAAACCAACCGCCGGCGATTTCAGCGATTGAAGCTACGAGTGCCTCTCGAAATTCATGTCGAAACCAGCGCAGCACCCATGCGCCTCGCAACTAGCGATTTAAGTTTAGGCGGCTGCTATATCGAGACCATCTTTCCCTTTCCAATTGGAACTGTCCTCGATTTAAGAATGAATATCAATGACGCCACATTGCCGATCGAAGCGACAGTAGCCACGAGCGATCCGCAGGTGGGAAACGGGATCACTTTTATGAAGATGCTTCCAGAAGATCAGGAAATGTTAAAAGCGTTCATCGAAGCCGCCGAACAGGAAGAAGGCGAAGCATCGGGCGGTTAAGAATCAGCACTAGGCTGCCTTGTTCGCATTTGGCCCATGTCCACATTCTTTGGAAAGCAATTGGTAGGTTGACATGACGTTCAGCCGATGAAAATCCTCAAGCAGCGGATTGAGGCGCGAAGCGAAACTGAATCGAGATACGCGGAACTGCTTATCCAGCTTGATCGCCTCAACCGCTGCAGTACTGCTTAACCCTAGGCGGATCGCCGATTCCACCTCACGCATCAGCCACCATAAGTAGGCAATCAGATGATCGAAAGCCGCGGCGGTTCCCATCGGCCCATGCCCCGGGATTACTCGGTTCACATCAAGCGTGTTCTTGAATCGCGCCAGCGTATCGATGTACTCCCGCGGCGCGCACTCGAGGAGCATCGTACTGACTCGGTCGTTGGAGATGAGATTTCCCGTCCAGGCTGCTTTCGCGTCGGGGACATAAACAACCGTATCTCCGGGAGTATTTTCCGGACCAAAATGCCAGAGTTGCACCGTGCGGTCGCCAAGATCGAGTTCCATAAAATCGCCGTCAAACACGCGATCCGGCTTGCGCCAGGTTTTGACGTCGGCAATGGCTGCGTCGTTTCCGAACAGGTTGCGGGAGCGGATTTTCTTCTCCGATTCCAGGTCAACCATGCTCTCGACCGTTCGGCGATGCCCCACGATCTGCACCTTCTCGGAAAACGCATAGTTCCCGAACGTATGGTCGCCGTGGTAATTGGTGTTGACAACGTAGAGCAGCGGCTTTTCGGTCAAGCGCTCCACGAGAGCGCGGATTTGCTTTGCCATCGCGCCATTGATTCCCGCGTCGACCGCCAGGGCTCCTTTCGAGCCAATCACCACTCCGCTATTGTTCCGCGGCATGCGGTTGGCAACCAGCGCATACGCCCCTTTGCCTAAAAGGCGCGGAAAGAGCTTCACTCCCGTGGGATCGAGGTTGGGCCCGAGGTAGTTGGCTGGTCGTTCCTGGATTTCCATGGGGAGTCTCCGAAGCGCAGGTGAATGATGCCCATTGGAGGCATCAATCAGTGCTGCAGGTTGTCTGGAACCGTCGCTGCCTATTTGCCCGGCTTAGCAGAGCTGTTCGGGGCTGGGGCGGCAGCCACCTTGAGGTCTCCGGCGGCCTTTAGCAGCTCTGAAACTGCTTTCGAATCCAGTTGATAAAGCGACGGTTCGTTGTCGCGTTTGGCGATGTAGTTATCGCCGTTCTTGGCAATCAGAACTTTTTCTGTCCGCTTGTTATCGTTCGAAACCACGGTGAGCTCGATCGACGGCTGTGTAAATCCCGAGTCGACGAACTTGTTGGCGGAAAGATCCCGCGTCTTGTCGACCACGTCCTGCGCGGCGCCCGGATCGAGCTTTTGACTCGAGCCGTTCCACCAGTCCTCGCCCCCGTGAGTCAGGAAATAGCTTTTGCTTCCATCCTGAATTTCGACTTTGTTCGGATCGGCATAGCCGAAGTCGAACAGCTTCTTGTTTCGGAAATCATCCAGGCTTTTGTCGAGGGATTGTCCAAGGCTCGCAGGCACCTTATAAACGCCCGCGACCACGCTCGACTTCGCATAGTAGTCGTCTTTGTTCTTGCGGACCTGCAGCTCCTGAGTTCCTGACTCATCGGTCACTTTGGCCGTGCCGACCGGTGTGCCGGATGCGAAGCCTGCCGCGATTTTCTTGGGATCGTCCGTCGAGTTCAGCTGCATCTTCGCGTCAGTGAGGTTGCGGACGAGGTCTTCCACTTTCATGCCGTCCGCGCGCAGCGGCTTTGGCTTCACGATCTGCCACTCATCTTTATTGCGGCCAAATTCGATGTCCTGCTTCTTTGCTTCAAGCTCGATTTTGCCGATCTTGTCCGAGTTCGCGGTGATCAGGCGCTTGTCGCGCAGGTCATTCAGATCTTTCTCGATGTTATTTTTTTCGTAACTTGCAATCGTGAAAACGCGCGGATCGCCGTCGAGCTTGGCATAGACA
>Ga0335078_10001936_pt1 | contig 31297 bp, 21 predicted proteins | sample Lox_Sample_32_FD_206711 | JGI IMG/M metagenome (GOLD analysis project Ga0335078, IMG submission 206711) | Soil microbial communities from Loxahatchee National Wildlife Refuge, Florida, United States - Lox_Sample_3.2 | ecosystem: Environmental > Terrestrial > Soil > Wetlands | place: USA... | reverse complement strand
TTCACCCTGAAAAGCGCGCCTCCCCGAGACCATTTCATAAAGAATGGCCCCCAGACTGAAGAGGTCCGAGCGCGCATCGGCCGCTTGTCCGCGGACCTGTTCCGGTGACATATAGCCGACCGTACCCAAAACCATCCCAGGTTCGGTCTGCGATGCCAGCGTAGGCGTGTCGGCTGCTTGCAGTCTTTCTGGGTGGGTGAGTTTGGCTAGACCGAAGTCGAGAATCTTGATCCGCCCATCCTTGGTCAGAAAAATATTTTCCGGTTTCAGGTCACGATGCGTGATCCCGCGATCGTGGGCAGCTGCGAGTCCACGGGCGATTTGCAATGTGTAGTCAGTGGCCTTGCGCAGGGCCACAGACCCCGATTGAATGCGCTGGCGGAGAGTTTCTCCCTCCAGTAGCTCGGTCACGACGTAGGGCGAATCGCCCTGCAAGCCGATATCGAAGACGGCTAGAATATTGGGATGGTTCAAGGCAGCCGTGGCGCGCGCCTCCTGCTCGAAGCGGCGCAGGCGCTCGGGATCGCGCGAGACCGCTGCCGGTAAGATTTTGATGGCAACATCGCGCCCCAGGCGGGAATCGTGGGCGCGGTACACCTCACCCATTCCGCCTGCACCCAGCGGGGAGAGGATTTCGTACGGACCGAGTTTAGCTCCGGCAGCTAGCGCCACAGATTGGCCAAACCGTTGACGGCGAATTGTAACAGGACCGGTGGCCGAGGTTGCAGCGCAGGTTTCCTCACACTGCAATATCAGAGACAGACACGGATTCGGGTACTCAGAATCTCACTCCCGGCACATTCAGCTTGATGCGGTAGACGCTTGTGCTGGCCGTAATATAAAGAGTCTTGCCATCGTCGCCCCAAGCCACGTTGCTCACTCGCTCCGGAACTTTGACCGTTCCCAGGTGCTGGCCTGAGGCGGAAATAATCCAAACCCCGCCGGGGCCCGATCCATAAAGATTTCCCTTCTTATCTACGCGGATGCCGTCCGGACCACCCGTGGCCTTGTCGGAGCTGGCGTCGAGAAATACCTTCCCATCGCTGACCGAGCCGTCCGGCTGCACTCGATAGCGCAGCCATATATTTCTCCCAGATTCAGCGATGTATAAAAACTTTTCGTCTGGAGAAAATGCTATCCCGTTCGGCCGCTCCAGATCCTTGATAACCAGCTGCAGTTTGCTGCGGTCGGGCGGCGTACCCGGTTTCTGTTGACGCGCGCCGGGAATGCGAAAGACGCCGTTGACTTGCAGCTCCTTTTGCGGGTCCTTGTCATCTTGCGTCGGCAGCCCATAGGGAGGGTCGGTAAAATACAGCGACCCGTCCGACTTGTACACAAGGTCGTTGGGGCTGTTGAGTTTCTTGCCCTGGTACGAATCTGCCAGCACCGTAATCTGCGCCTCGGGGCTCAGAGTCTCCAGACGCCAGACATTGCGGCGGGCGTGTCCGGCAACCGTGACCCTTCCGTCGGCATCGAGAGTCATCCCATTGGAACCCGGCTCGGGTCCCTGAAATGGTTCAGTGCCTTGATATCCGCTGGGATGGATGAAAACCTTCGCAGCCTGGCCGGGCGCCCACACAATAATGTTGTTGGCTGGAATTTCTGCAAAGAGCAGGGTTCCGGCATGCGTCCAGACCGGCCCTTCCGTCCATTTGTTAAAGCCAGTGGCAACGCGTTCCAGCTTGGCATTTGCTGGGACAATCTGGTCAAGCGAGGGATCCAGCTTCTGAATTTCCTGCGAAGCGGCCGGCGCTACCCCGGCAGCCAGCAACAGCGTGACGATGCATCCACGCAGATCGAGAGACATGGATTGACTCCCAATGTTTTCGAGTACTCGAACAACGGCAATGACCTTTGTCTACTTCTCCCAGACATAGTATTACGGTGTCGCCAAACGGCCAAACTTCCAGCCGACGCAGATACTCCCGTAGGGAGAAACCCGGGTGCCGCCGGTTCCTTCCCCATCTCCGCTGATGGCTGCTGGCTGGCTCATCATTTCTGACTCAAGAATCAGGAGGTTGCCCCGCCCTTCCCGCGTTCTTTGCGGGAGGGTGGGCTGATTTTACACCGTGCTCAGTTGCAGTGCGGAGCTAGAATGTCCCCACCCTGTCGCACTAAAACGCGACAAGGGCGGGGCAACCGTGGTTGATTTCTCTATCGTCGCGAAAGGGGTGGGCCAGCCAGCCGAGCTGGCAGCTACAGCGTTATTGCAGCTTCGCGAATTCGGCTTTTGCTTCTTTCAGGACGGGTATGTCGGGGTCGGCGTCCTTCCACAGCGCAAAGAAATCTTGATAGGCAGTCTTAGCTTTGGTGGTATCGCCGGAAAGCGTGTAGGCGCGGCCGAGTTGCAGATGCGCCAGAGCACCCAGAGGGAAGTTCACGATGATTCCGGGATGATCGAGGAATTTCTGGAATTCTGCGGCCGCCGCATTCCCGTTATGCTGCACCAGAAATGCCGAGCCACGCACATAGACCGGATAAAGGTTGCCGAAGGGTGTTGGCCCGCCCAAATCGTAGGGGGCCGCTGCTTCCAGAGTTATAAGCGCCTGAGAGGCATTCTGAATGTTGAGTTCCATGGCAGCGTCGACGGTCGGGAACCAGTAAAGCTTCAACATCGTATTTGTTGCGTCGCTCTTCCCCAGTTGGTCAACGAGGGCCTTTGCTCGTGCCGTGTCGCCGGCCCGCGCCAGGGTAAGTGCGACCAGCACTCTTACGTCTCGCCCCGGCGCCAGAGCCAGAGCCGCATCCGCCTTCTGGGTTGCGACCGCAAAATTTCCGAATTCCGCCTCTCGTAAAGCCGCATTGGCTTGCCAGATCGCAGCCGTTTCCTTCGAATCCGCCCGAACGGCAGCGTCAACAGCGCGACGGGAAAAGTCGCGTGCCCGGGTCAGGTGCCCGTAGTATGCCTCCGTGTCCGATTGAGTGGAAAGCATCGCGTCTTCTTCCCCTGGCCGGCCAGCACTCCAGGCAACATCGCGCTTCATTCCAGTGGCATCGTCTCGTAGAAACTCAATCCCGTACGAATCCAAACGCAGAACCAGGCCGTCGAGCTTCTTAGCTTGCGCCTGCTGTAAGACGGATTGTGCGTCGTCCAGCCGGTTCAGGTTCATGTAGATTCCGGCGAGATTGCCATACGCGGTCAGCGTGGGTTCGATCTGTAGCGACTCCTCAGTCTCAACCGCAGCTTTTTCGTATTGTCCAAACGTGCTGTAGATGTAGCCGAGGTTACTATGGGGCGCTAAATCATGTGGGTATGTCTTGGACCACAGCTCGTAGGCCTCGGTGGCCTTTTCCATCTCACCGGTCACCTTATCGAAATAAAACGCTGAGATGCGGTATTTCTCTCGGTCGCTGACGCGATCCCGCATTTCATAGGCTCTCTTAGCATTTGCGGCGGCCAGGCTGGCTTGCCCGAGGTTGGAGTACGCAACCCCAAGGGCGGTGTAGGCCATGGCGAAATTGGGATCGAGCTCGATAGCACGTTTCAGGAACGGGATCGCCTCGGCGTCACCCTTCGTTCGCGACGTGGAGATAGCCATGCTGTAAGCCTTCAAAGCCTCCAAAGAGGGAGTCGTCGCCTCTACCGGAACATCAAACTTCTGGATAGTGGCCAGCGATTCACCTAGTTTCTCCCGTAGACCAGACGCTGCCTTATCAAGCATCTTCAGCACGTCTGGCTTGGTGGCTGCCTCTTCCTGTTCCGTAGCCAAGGTGTCGCCGTTACTGCATCCGACGGCGTTTAAGCCAATCACATACTGGCCACCCAGGTTGGATATTGAACCCAGCACAATCGCTTTGCTGCCCGTCCGAATACAGAGTTCTTGTGCCACGTCGGGCGTGATGCGTTGGGTAGAAGAACGGCCCATCAACCGCAGCGTCTCCTCGACTCTGCGCTCGGAGAGAATGTTGAGAAATGGAGATTGCCCCAGCTGCACCGCCAAGGCTTGCTTCAAAGCATCATCGAAGACGGCGTCCCCAGTTTTGTTGTCGAAGTCGGCGAGCACCACGATGTCTTTTTCGCTGAGCGGCGTAGCCTTCGTTGCGGAAATAGCAAACCGCGTGCGCAGATAGAAGCCGACGCCAAATAGTCCCGCGATCAGCACGACAACCGTTGGGACAAGAACTTTCCACCGCCTGCTCCGCCCGGTCGAGGGAATCTCCGCAACCGTCGCGGCGACCGACGAAGAAGAAGTGGCAACTGCGGGCACCGAGCCCGAAGTCGGACGGGTTGGAAGCGCCGCGGCAGACGGCCTGCCATCCTGCGCAGTGACCATACTGCCCGAACTCACAGGTGCGCCCGGCCGCGATTCGGCTTCCCGTTTCAGGCGCTTCAGATCCGTCCGCATCTCAGCTGCGCCCTGGTAACGCAACTCCCGGTCCTTCTCCAGGGCTTTGTTGATGATGTCCTCGAGCTTCGTCGGAATATCACGATTGAAACGAATGAGGGGCGGCGGATCAGAATCGAGTATGGCTCTGGAGATAAGAGCGGAGGTTTCGCCGTGAAAAGGCAACGCTCCGGTAGCCATCTCATACAGTACCGCTCCGAAAGAAAACAGATCGGTTCTCGGGTCCAGCTCTTTGCCTCGCACTTGCTCCGGTGACATGTAGGCCACCGTCCCCACAGCGGTGCCCGGACTGGTCAGATGTTGGTCATCGAGGGACCCTGTCTGCGTACCTGCCGCTGCGAGGTTGCTTGCCGAACCGGCAGTGACCACGACCTTCGCCAGTCCAAAATCGAGAATCTTGGCATGCCCTCGCTTCGTTATGAATATGTTGGCGGGCTTGATGTCGCGATGAACGATCCCTTCGGCATGCGCAGCGTCTAAAGCGTCAGCGATCTCGACGGCCAGTGACAGAATCAACTCGTTCTCCAGCGGGCGGCCCGCTATCTTATGCTTTAGTGTCAGCCCATCTAGAAACTCCATGGCAATGAAGGAACGCCCCTCGTGCTTGCCGATTTCATAAATCGTGCAGATGTTGGGATGGTTCAAGGCAGAAGCAGCTTTGGCTTCACGCTGGAAGCGGCTGAGCGCCAGCGGGTCTTGGGCAACATCGTCAGGCAAAAACTTCAGAGCGACAAAACGACCGAGGTCAGTGTCCTCGGCCTTGTAGACCACACCCATCCCGCCGCCACCCAGCTTTTCGACAATGTGGTAGTGCGAGATGGTCTGGCCGATCATGGCGCGCGACGCCATGTTATGCGGGACGCCGGGCCAAGTCAATGAAGGGCGGCAGGTGGTGAACTACCCCAGCCTCCGCACAAGCGCGGAAGGCTGGGCCACCCCCTCGGGAACAACAGGTTCTAGTCCTCCACCACCCGCGCGGTCATGGCTTCCGGCGGATCGCCACCAGCCACGGCCTGGGCTACAAGCAGTTGCCGCGCTTCGACGCGAATCCTGGGCAGATTCAAATAGAACAACGCCGCTCCTCCCACGGCCGCGACTGCCCCCATCGCCACCGTAATCGGCGCTCCCACGCGATCCGCCAGCGCTCCTGCGAAAAAGGCCCCGAATGGCGCCATGCCCATGAACATCATGGAATAGACGGCCATCACCCGTCCGCGCAGGTGATCGGGCACCATAGCCTGGATCAGCGTATTTGACGAAGACATCTGCAGCATCATGCCGAATCCCACCGGCAGCAGCAGCGCCGCTGAAATCCAGAAGTGGGTGGAAAAGGAAAAGAGGATCAAGCTCACTCCGAAACCGGCGCAGGAAAATGCTACCCATCGTCCCAGCCCATGAACTCCGGTGCGCGCCGCCAGCGTCAGCGCGCCCAGCAGCGCGCCAATTCCGGTGGCGCCCATGAGGATTCCTAGGCCGCGCGCCCCGCCGTGTAACACTTTGTCGGCGAAGATCGGCATCAGCACGGTGTACGGCATTGCCACCAGACTCACCAGCCCCAACAAAAGCAAGATAGCGCGGATGGGAGCGGTGTGCCGCACGAAGCGGAAGCCCTCGATCATGTGCGCCAGCGGGGACGCCTTGGTGGCTCGGCGCGAGAACCGCGGCACGCGCATCATGAACAGCCCGGCAATTACCGCTATGTAACTCACCCCATTGACGAAGAAACACCATCCCTCTCCGATCCTTGCCACCAGAATCCCGGCAATCGCCGGACCGATGATTCTGGCGCCGTTGAACATCGATGAATTCAACGCAATCGCGTTCATTAGGTCTTCTTTTCCGACCATGTCCACCAGGAACGATTGGCGGCCGGGAATGTCGAAGGCGTTCACGACGCCCAGTAGAGCCGCCAGCACAAAGATGTGCCATACGCGCACGGTTCCGCTCAGGGTAAGCGCAGCCAGGATAAACGCCAGGATCATAGAGGCGGTCTGGGTGCCAATCACCACCCTTTGCCGATTGTGCCGGTCGGCGACAATCCCACCCAGCGGCGCGACCAGGAACACCGGAAACTGGCTGGCGAAGCCGACCGATCCGAGCAATAGCGACGATCCCGTCAGGCGATATACCAACCAGGCCTGCGCCAGAGTCTGCATCCAGGTCCCGATCAGGGAAATGAGCTGTCCGGTGAAGAAGAGCTGGAAGTTGCGGTGGCGCAGCGCCCGCAAAGTCGCCGACAACGCAATTCGGCCTGGCGGAGGAGCCACCATGAGATCAGTCCGTGAGGGGTTTTGAGTCAGCGCCACTTTCTGTTCGCCATACATCGATGTTTACAAGCAACCCTACGCGGGCGAGACGTCCGCGCCTACATGGAATCGATCCGCTCATGTATCGGATTCCAGCAATGCGACTGCCGACTCGCCGATCAAGGTACTAAGAACGCTAGCTCGGCTGTAATTAGACAGTCAATGCTCACCGTCACTAACTTGTGACTTCCCGCGTGGAGGAGATTGCGTTACAGTCGTGCGATCGGAAAAAGCGAGTCGCACTTCAGTATAAGAGCTGTAGAGGGGCTTTAAGTACGTTGTTTCCCTCGGAGGCGATCGATGGACGTGGTACAAGGTCAGCTGGAACGTCGCGTGGCACAACGTTTCGGTTTCCAACTGCCGGTGTCGCTGCGCCTGGCAGCAAGCGACCAACTGGGACGCGGCTTTACGCAAAACTTAAGCACGAGCGGTGCTCTGGTGTGCACTGATCTGTTGCTCTGTGAAGCGGCGCCGGTGGAGTTGACCTTCATCCTGCCGGGTGAGATCACTCTGAGCGAAGATATGCCGGTGCGCTGCCAAGGCCGGGTTCTGAGGGTGGACTCGTCCTGCGGCCAGGCAAAATACGCGGCTGCAATCCGCCTGGAGAAGTATGAGTTCCTGCCGGAGTCGGACACAATATCGATGTTCCGGCGGGAGCGTGAAGTAAATCTGGAAGCGCCCGTGGTCTGACCCCGGACTCATCCGTAATCGGCCGGAAATGGCCCCCCGTCCCTGAGATTACCCTGCAGCCGCCTATTTTCACAGGGTCCCTACTTTCCAAGCGACAGTTTTTTGCATACAATAGCGCCTATCCCAAGGGACACTCCTCCCGGTTCGGCGTATTCCAGCCAGTCCGCGCTGTCCTTTAGCTCGAGTGGGAATTCTAATTAGGCAGAAGGGGATTTCGCCGGGCGTTTGGTTACAAAAGTCACTTTGCGTAAATGCCCGACTCCTCATAGCATACAGGGTACTGGGTAAGGAACTGAGGCTCCATGCACGGCATCGCGGTCACTCTTCTAACCGAGGACAAAGAACGGCTCGCCGTGCTCCAACAGCGCTTGGAGGGCACTCAGATTGGCCGTAATGTCTTTGGCCATGTGGGCTTTCCCGCGAGTGCGACCGACTCCATCCTGCGTGAAATCCAGAACGTAGGGGCCGAGGTAGTGGTGGTGGATATTGACCCCGCCAACCCGCATCGCGGCATCCAGGCGATTGAACTCATCCACGCCAACACCAGTGAAATCGTCATTTTTGCCGTTGGGGAGCTGAATCACCCGGAGACCATAGTTTCGGCGATGCGCGCGGGCGCGCGCGAGTACCTGGAACGCAGTGTCGCTGCCTCAACCATGGTGGAAGCTCTTACCCGCTTCCAGGCCTCGCGCAGCAAGGCCCGCACAACCTCAGGCCGAGCGCGGGTTTTCACCGTCACCAACGCCAAAGGCGGAGCCGGAGCGACCACCGTAGCGGTGAACACCGCGACCGCGTTGCAGGAGATGCATCAGCGGGTATTGTTGGTGGATTTTGCTACTCTCGGACATGCGGCGCTGCACTTGAACGCCCGGCCAACTTTTGGTCTTAGCGACGCCTTGCAGAACCTGCACCGCATCGACAGTTCCCTGCTCAAAGGCCTGATGACGGAGTGCAAGGACGGCTTGCAATTGTTGGCGGGGCCGCAGCAGCATCCTCAGATGATCGCGCCCACAGCGGCCGAATTGGCCCGTTTGTTTGATTTTCTGGTCTCGCAGTTTCTTTATGTAGTGGTGGACTGTTCGAATCGCGTGGATGACACGGCTCGCATGTTGTGCGACTTGTCCAACGCCGTGTTACTGGTCGCACAGGCGGATGTGGTATCTCTGTGGAGCGCCGGACGGATGCGAACTTTCATGGAAGAAGGTACGGGCCGCGACAGGGTGCGTCTGGTGCTAAATCGATACAAAAAAATTCCCGGCTTCACCGACGAAGATGTTGAGGCCGCTACTAACTGTAAGGTGCTGTGGAAGATTCCGAATAATCACCAGGCGATCGGACCCGCCATCGATAAAGGGGCGCCGGTTGCATCGCAAGAAAGCGTCGACGTGGGACGTTCATTCCGTGGTCTGGCGGCACTGCTGGCGGAAGCCTCGCCGACGGCCGAAGGCTCGTTGGAACTGGTTTATCAGCCGGACAAGTCGGACAAAAAGAAAGCCACCGGCAGCCGCTTGCTGATCTCACCTTTGCGTGCCGGACAGTAACTATCTAACATACAACCAACTTCTCCGCGGCTGGGAACCTCGCGCCCGGAACTACTTCCCTGCCTCAGCTTTGGATTCGAGCCTCGCGTAGATATCAGGATTGGAACAAACCTCGTAGTACCACTGGTCAGTCCAGCGCTGGCGCGCGAAGGTGCGCGTGTCGATCTGCGGCAGGTGGCTGCGTCGCACGACAATCTTGCGGAAAATGTCGTTGCCCACCGGCACCAGGCCGCTCCACAGCGTGTATTCTTCCTCGGTCTTGAGTTCGGGAAACTCCAGCCGGCATGGCTCAAACGAGATTTCCTGCTGTAGTTTCTGAAACGCGGCTTCGCTCATGCGAATGCCGTTGATGTTGTACTTCAAAATGAAATCCTCGGAACTGCCTTCGACATCGGCGTCGCTCAGGGTTTGAAAGGCGTAGACGTTGAAGGGAGTCGCGGAGGCTTTCATGGATTTACGCACGCGCTTGCTGCATGAGGACAGGCGGTCGCTCTCATTCAACGCGTCAGAAATCATGATGCGCTGTTCGCCATCCATCAAGTACAAGGGTGGCGAACTCTGATACGAAATGCCGATGCCCAGCTCCAGGCTCGGAAGTCCCGCCCGCTGTAACAGCTGGTTGTATCCGCGGACAATCTCGATAATTTCGCGCGCCAGCACGGCGGCGCGGCTGACCGCCAGCCCGGGTTCTCCATCGCGCTCCAAGAGAGCCAGAATGATTGCGTCGCCTTCCAGAAAGACTTTGGTCGCGCCGTATTTGGGCAGCAACTTGTTGACCGGGTCGTAGAAGTTCAGGCTGAAGTAGGAGGCCGGATTCATTCCCCGCTCGAGCAATGATCGCGTGAGCCGCGAGGAATCGCGTACATCGGCTTTGATGATGACGTGGCGCGCGATTTTTTCTTCTTCCGGCTTCTGTTCTTCGGGCAGCAAGAATTGATAGAGCGTCCCGTTCATGGCCGATAATTGCCGCAGCTTTTCGTTGGCGATCAGGCTGACGCTGTCCATGGCGCTGTTGAGCGTTTCCAGCTGGCGAAGGTCACGGTGATAACGAATGAAGTCGCGCAGAAACCGGCCAGCCAGCTTGGCGCGTTCGCCTCCGCGGCAGGCGCCGACCCGATCGATCGCGGCATAGAGGTTGTCGGGTGAGAGCTTGCCGTGCTCGGCGATCAGTTTCTCGACCCGCACTCGCTCCTCCCGCGTAATCAGAGCATTTTTCAACTGCTGCGCGTTGATGCGGGGCGAATATTCCGTCAGTAGCGGGGCGACTTCGTAAGAAGCGATGACATGATCCATCAGCTTCTCGCGTTCGAGCATGTTCACCCACGTACTCAGACGAGCTTTTTGAGCTTTTCCCTCCGGGGTGGACTCATCGGGGACACCCGCGCCTACCAGTTCTTGCGCATTCTCTGGAACGTTAAGCCAGCCATCGAGGGTACGCTCGGGGTCTGTCCCCATTTCCATATTCAAAGACTTCAGAAACTCGAAGCTGACTCGGCGAACATTCGAAAAGCGATCCAGATCGCGGTCGAAATTACCCAGCATGACGTAGTTCTCGGCGTTCACGTAGGCGTCCCCGCCATCCTCGGTAAAAATCAGCGGATTGAGGAAGAGTTTGTAGAGTTCCTCGTCGTTGTTGCCAAAGAAAGACCTGCGGGTGCGCCCCAGCGTCTCCTTCTCCAGTTCGCGCAGGGTGCGGAAGAGTTCCTGGCCAGTCTTGCGCAAGACGATTTTCTTTGCGACCTGGAAGGCGGCAACGCGCTCGCGGTACTCGAGCGCTCTTTGCGGACGAACGCCCTCATAGCTCTTGAGCATCATGCGGCAACGTTCCAGGATCTGAGCAAACTGCGAGTGCAGTTCCACCCGCAAGAACTTGAGAATGGCTGCTCGCCCAAGCAGGTCTAATATCTGGTTCGCTTCGGCCTTGGCGCGGTTCAGGATAGCGACGTGCAATTCGGTGAGAAGCGGCTTCAAATCAGGGGGCTCAGGCTGCGACTTCTGCCCGGGCTTCCATCCCCCGAAGTGACTGCCTGGTCTCTGCGCAACTTCGGCCGCGATCAGCCCCTCCACGTCACCGTGGCGGGCCAGAAGGCGCGTCAGGTGCACGCGGGTGTACTCCACGAACTTGGGACTCAGATGCACGTCATGGCGCAGGTTGTCCACGCCAACCTGAAGGGTCTCCAGAGAGAGAACGGGAGTGAATGTGGTCAGGCGAGGAGGACTAGGCTCCTCTGGCTGGCCGAGTCTGAAGATGGGGATCAGTGGCATCGTGGGCGCTTTCCCGTGATTACTGGCGGCTGCCCTGGCTGACGCTCACCAGGCTGGCGCGGAACTGGGGCACAACCAGGGCTTGCTCGACAGTGGGAACGTTGAGCGCCGACAATCTGGCGGCCATGGCCCGGGCTTGGTCGTTGGCGCCGGTTCTGCCATAGGCGCGCCAGAGCAGACGCATCGAGATAGCTTCGTCAGAATCCTCTTCCAGTTCGGGAATCGCGTCGGCAAACTTATTCTGCGCCATCAGCACTGCTCCAGCGGCGCCGTGGTAGCAAAGCAGGACGACGCGGCTTTTACTCTGTCCCACCAAGCCTTGCAGCTCATGTACGGCCTGCTCGGCCGAGTCCATGTCCCCGGCCTCGGCTGCGCGAGCGGCCTGCACTCGAAGAATACGAGCCCGCTCCTCCTCCCGATCACTGGCCGATAAGTTGGCGTGATCCTGCAGGGCCTGCCAGCCCAGCCGTAGATGTTGCGCCACCAGCTTGCCTTCCGGTTCGTACATGGCCAGGATGCGATGAGCTTCGGCTTCCTGAAGAGCCAAACCGGCAGCGTGAGCATGTTTCGCAACTTCGTTCAAAGCCCGCACCGCCTGCTTGTGGTTGTTATCGCGAATCCAGGTCACCGCAGACTGCAATTCATATTCGACCTTGTCGCTTTCAGTGCCTGCGAAAACGATCGCGCGGGCATATTCCTCGCGCGCTTCCTGTTCCTTGCCCATCACCGCGTAGGTATCGGCGACACCCACCTCCGATCCGAAGTCGGGGTCGGTGCGAATGCTGAGGCGGTATTGCTCCAGCGCTTCCTCAAACTTTCCATCCATGCGCAGAATCTCGCCATAGGAGTCGTGCGGGTTGGGCTGATCCGACTCGAGGGCAACGTAGCGATCCATCACAGTAAAGGCCTTCTCAAACTCGCCGCCGTACGCGTAGGTGTACGCCAGGTCATTCAGAGCGGCAGGATAGTCCGGCTTAAGAGTAAGCGCGTGCTCGAGCACCATCGCTGCCTGTTCATAGCGAGCTTGCAGGGTAAGCCAATCGCCAGCCAGGAAGGCCAATCGCGGATCGTTGGGATACATCCCCAGCAGATCATTCATGGCGGCGATGGCGGGAAGGTATTCATCCTCTTGCGCTCCCGCCAGCCAGCGAATCAGCAGCTTCTCTCCCGGAGTTGCCGACGAAGCCAACTGCTTTGCACGGCGACGCGCGGCGGCCTGCTCGGCCGGATCCTTGCTGATCTTGGCGATCATGATAAAAGCCTGGGCAAACCTGGGGTCAAGTTTGGCGGCCTGCCGTAGAGACGGCAAAGCGTCATTGAGCCGGTATTGCTCAAAATAGCTCATCGCCCGTTCAAACTCGGCGCGCGCACGGGGGGAATGGGTGCTGAGTGGTAGTTGAGTCGTCGCATGCTTCGGCTGCGGCCGGTCTTGGCCGGCCTTGACAGTGGCGGAGGCAAAGCAGCAAGACAGCAGGAGCAAACCAGCGCACCAGCGCAGCATCGTCCCCTCGAAGTAACTGATTTTGAACTTCTTACCGACGAGGGTAGCACGTGCTTGGGAGGTGGGGAACGTTACTCAAGTTACTGGCTAAGTGGCTGATTTCCTTCAGAAAATCGGCGCGTGGCAGGGGGCCGGTCCAGAGCCTTCCCGACAGCCTGCCCAGCTACGCTGCGACGGATGACTATCGGAAATGAACTCCGCACAGGCCCAGAGCGGTTCGAAGGAACACCCGCGCCTACGATTGCTAAATCTTTAGAAAAATCCGCTTGCGATAAAGCAGCCACATAGCAGTCCAACATAGGAACACATAGCAGATCGCATACAGCAATGATGCATTCAACGGGTTGGCGAGGGGCTCAAAGGCGGTCTGATACAAGACCTCCTGCCAGGTCATTCCATCGCCGGCCGTCATGCGCGCCAGCAGGTGTGCAATCAGTTCGGCGAAAACGTACGCTGCGATCGCGTTCATTCCGAAGACCAGAAAGAATTTTGTGGCGCGCCCTCGCCATTGCTTGATATCCAGAACCCAATAACACAAGGTCAGGCAGAGTAGCGCCATCCCTGCGGTGAAGATCACATACGAACTGGTCCAGAGCTTTTTGTTGATAGGAAACCAGCGGTTCAGCAAATCGCCGGCGATAATGCCGACAATTCCATAAACAGCCATGCCCACAGCTTTACGACTGGCTGATCGGGTGGAACGAAGCCAATCGCCGGTCAGCAGGCCCAACAGACAGGTGGCGACCGCCGGGATGGTGCTGATGACGCCCTCGGGGTCGCGCGTCCCTTCGTACAGGTGTCCGATCAGCAGCTTGCGATCGAGCCAAGCTGCCAGGTTGCGGTCGGGATCCAGCAGCGGCATGTCGCGCGTAGGGACTCCGAATCCGGGTACGGGAATGTAACGCATCAGGATCCAATATCCTGCCAGGCACGCGACTGCGACCACGACCCACCCGCGACGATTCGACCACAGCGCAAGAATGGCGGAAATTACGTAGCAGACCGCGATGCGCTGCAGCACGCCGTACACGCGCCACGAGGATAGCTGATAGTGATTGGGAAAGCCGTTAAGAAAAACCCCGATTGCGAACAAGACAGCTCCTCGCCACAGCACGTGGCGCAGCAGATGCTGCCGCGATTCTCCGCGCTGCAGCCGGGACGCGAAAGAGTAGGCCATGGAGACGCCGACTATAAATAAGAAAAACGGGAAAACGAGGTCGGTTGGGGTCCACCCATTCCATTGCGCATGAGTCAGAGGCCAGTAGGTGGTGCGCTCGTCACCCGGGTTGTTAACCAGGATCATACCCGCAATGGTCGCTCCGCGAAAAAAGTCCAGCGACACCAGGCGCGTGAGTTGCGGGTGGGTTGCCGTAACTCCGGATTCACTTCGGACAGTTGCAGAAGGCATCGCAGACATCGGCACACTCTCACAATCTCATGGTCGCGTATCCAACGGATGCTGAGCCTTTTCGAAAAATTCGTTTTGCAGCTGCAAACTGGTCTGGTCGGCTTTAACCGCGCGGATGGCATCGACGATAGCCCGGTTCCAGTCGTCCATTTCGAACTGGCCGCGCTCGCGGGTGGCGGCTGATCCATCGCCGGCGTAGTGATTGGGAAAACGCGCATACCACCAGATCCCGGTATAGAGATCGTCTGGCAATTTGAGCCGTGCCAGGTCTGCGCCCGATTCCTGGTTTGCCCGGTCCATATGCACCAGGTCCGGCCGTGCGATCAGCATCTTCGAAGTCTCGGATTCGCCGGCATGTCCGTCGACCGAGGTTTTTTTCTTGGGCGGACCTTCCTCAGGAGCTCCCAGAACGGGCAGAACGTATACCACATAGTCGTGCGGCTTTTCCAGTTGCGTCTGGGCAAAAAAGGGCAGCAGATGCTCGTTGCCGCCGTGTCCGTTCACGATGAGCACTTTCTTGCAGCCGTTGCGAGCCATCTCATCCGTTGTCTCCTGCAGCAAGTCCAGTTGAAGATGTGTGCTGTAGGCTATGGTTCCGGGTTCATGCCGAGCTTCGAAGATTTGGCCAAAATAATATTCCGGGAACACGACCGCGTATTCCTGCTCGGCGGCGCGCAGCGCGGCGTAGCGCACCTTCAGCAAATCGGTACCCAGCGGCAGGTGTTCGCCGTGTTTCTCCAGAATTCCGAAGGGCAATAGACAGGTGCCTTGCGCTTGGCGGATGGCGGCACGAAAATCCTGCGCGGTCAACTCCTCCCAGTGCACAGATAGCTTCGCTTGCGCCCAACTTACCGTCGAGGCAAACAGGAAAGCCATGGCGACAAAGTTTTTCCTCGGCATTAAATCGTTTCTCCTGATCTGCGCATTCTAGCACCTTGCAATCGTCCGCCACGAAACACGCGAATGCGCACACCGGAATCGAGGACACCTCAGGGGACGCTAGTCACCCGTCAGCCTTGCCGGGGCTTGCGCCTTGGTTACTCTAGTCACCGTGTTCTGCGGCGCCGAACCCGCTATCATTTCCTTGGCGGGTGTCTCGTGAAGAAATTGAGCTTCTTGCTGTCCCTAACCAACAACGACAACGACTATCAATTGGAGCAGGCTGCCGCCGCCGACATCACTGCCAAGCGTCTCGGTGTGCAACTCAATATCATTACCGCGGACAACGATGCGATCAACCAGAGCCAGCAACTGTTGCAGGTGATCCAGTCGCATTCCGATTCCCATCCCGACGGAATTATTTTTGAACCGGTGGGTGGGACTGCTCTGCCGCAAGTGGCTCGTGCCGCCGCAGCGGCTGGAATCGCATGGGTGGTGCTGAACCGCGAAGTGGAATACATCGCCGACTTGCGCAAGAGTTATCACCTCCCGGCTTTCGCGCTGACCTCCGATCACGAAGAAGTGGGGCGCATCCAAGGCCGGCAACTGGCAGCCCTGTTGCCGAACGGGGGGTCGCTGCTGTACATTCAAGGCCCTTCGGAAAGTCTGGCGGCCAAGCAAAGAGCCACTGGGTTGTATGAAACCAAGTCTGCCGACTTGCAAGTGAAGGCGATGAAAGCGCAGTGGACGGAGTCCAGTTCCTACAAGACCGTCAGCTCGTGGCTGCGCTTGTCTACTTCCCACCAGACTCACATCGACGCCGTCGCTGCCCAGGACGACTCCATGGCCATCGGCGCAAGAAAAGCCTTTGAGGAACTTCCCGAGGGAAGCGCCCGAGACCGCTGGCTGGCACTGCCTTATTTGGGATGTGATGGCCTGCCAAAATCCGGGCAGGCCTGGGTGAAGCGGGGGTTGCTCGCCGCCACGGTCTATATTCCGCCCAACGCAGGCGATGCCCTCGGGATGCTGGTGCAGTCGATCCAAAGCGGTACCTTGCCACCAGAGCAGACGCTTACCGTTCCGACCTCGTTTCCTGCACTCGACGAGATAGCCTCGCATTGTTCCGCAAAGACGCGCACTCTTTCCGCGGGACATAGCTAGAGGTAGCCGCACTGGAGCTTTACGGTGTGACGGAAGGGCGCGGCTGGGGCTCATGTCAAAAAGGGTGATCCCTCCACTACGCCATGGTGCCCAGCTTCGCGCTCATCTCCTTGGCCAAGGCGTCCAACGCCTGTAGCTTGGATTCTGCCGACTCCGGCAGACCGGGCACCTGCAGAGCCAACTCGCAGGAGAGCAAGAGCGCGGTGATGCTGTCGCTGAATTCGTGGCGGAGAGTCAGTTCAGCGTGTTTTTTTGCGGCGGACATTTCCCGCTGTCTGCGCTGCAGGGCGGCTTGCAATTCACGCACAACTCGAGCAGTTCCGCTGGTGGCGAAATTTACGTAGACTGGGACAGCGGCGCCGAAGTGCTTGCGCGCGGTCTCGCCCTCGTCGGGATCGGCATCCAGCAGCAATTGATCCAGGACCACGGCGGAAAATTCCTGCGACTGCAGCTGCGCACTGGCTTCCGGGAAGGCATGGCAAAATTGCACCGGCTCGCCGACAGCCTCTTGTAGTGCTTGCACCAGACCTTGAGCTTTCCCAAGCGATGAAATCAACAGAATCATGCCAACGCTAGTGCACGCGACTGGCCATCCTCACAAGACTGGAAATACGAGGGTTGGAGGCACTTCTCTTGATTGCCGGGTTCCAACCTGGGAACTGACACTCGGAAACTAACATTCCTGGGCGCCGTATTCCTTCAGCTTGCGATACAGCGTAGTCTTGCCGATGCCCAGCAGCCGCGCTGCCAACAGTTTGTCACCATTGAGCTGCGAGATGGTGTTGAGGATGGTTTGCTTCTCCAGTTCCGACATGGGAATGATTTTCGATGATCCATTGGCTGGAACCGCAAGGCTGCTTCCCATGCCGGGCAAATCCGCCACCTCAATGATGGGACCGCTGTTCATGGCGCAGGCACGCTCCAGGCAGTTCTCCAGCTCGCGCACATTTCCTGGCCAGTCGTAGGCCAGCATGGCGCGCATGGCTTCATCGCTGAGAGTTCTTTCCCGGCCGCTATCACGGGAGAGGCGCTCCAGAAAATGCCCCGCCAGGACGGGGATGTCCTGCCGCCGCTCCCGCAGGGCGGGGATTCGGAGATTCAGCACATTCAGTCGAAAATAAAGGTCGCGCCGGAAGGCGCCTTGCGCCACTGCCTGTTCCAGGTCGCGATTGGTCGCGGCCAGAATGCGCACATTGATGCTGATTCGCTTGGTGCTGCCCACTGGGCGAATTTCCTTTTCTTGAATGGCGCGCAAAAGCTTGGCTTGAAGATCGATGGGCATTTCTCCAATCTCATCGAGAAATACCGTTCCGCCTTCCGCCATGGTCAGCAAGCCGTCCTTGGACTGGATGGCGCCGGTGAATGCCCCTTTGACGTAACCGAAGAGCTCGCTTTCGATCAGGGTGGGAACCAGCGAACCGCAATCGACGGGAATAAATGGCTTATCGCGGTGCGGCCCGGAGAAGTGAATCGAGCGCGCCACCAGTTCCTTGCCGGTACCACTCTCTCCCAGAATCAGCACCGGGTGGCTGCTCTGGGCCGCTTTGGCGATCATGCGATACAGCTTTTCCATTTCCGGAGAGCCGCCCACGATGCCGGCGAAGCCGTGCCGCGACCGGACGCGCTCCCGCAACAGGCGGTTTTCCGTCTTCAGTTTCAGGTGAGTCGCGATTCGCTCCAACAGCAGCCGGAATTCCTCCATGCTGAAGGGTTTGGTGACAAAGTCATAGGCACCCTTCTTCATGGCCAGCACTGCCGACTGGACCGTGGCATAGCCGGTGATCACGATTACCTCGGCGTCCGGACGAAATTGCTTGATCCGATTCAAAGCCTCGAGGCCGCCGGCCCCGGGAAGCTTCAGGTCGAGCAACACCACGTCGATGACCTGCGACTCCAGCAAGCGATAAGCGTGTTCCGCCGACTCGGCTACCAGCGCGGTAAAGCCGAGCGAACGAGCGACTTCGCGGCAGGCTTCGCGAACCGCACGCTCATCGTCGACAATCAGAAGATTCAGAAAGTTGGTGCTCTCCGGACGCACCGGAATGACAGCAGGCACTGCCGCGGTAGTCATAACTGCCTTCCTTCTGCTTGCAAGCGAAGTTCCGACGGGAATTCAATTCTCACCCGGGTTCCCATCCCAGGCTCGCTTTCGATCTCGATTGTTCCGCCGCTGTTGCTGACGGCGTTATGCACCGTCGCCAGGCCCAAACCCGTTCCCTGACCCGGCTCTTTAGTAGTAAAGAACGGCTCGAAGACGCGCTTCTGGGTCTTTGCATCCATGCCGCATCCGGTGTCGGATACCTCGAACTCAACCGTTCCGCCGTAGGCGCCATCAATTCGTCGGTTGTGATTTCGGGTAGTCAGAGTTATGCGCCCCCCGTCGGGCATCGCATCCCTCGCGTTCAACACGAGATTGAGGATGATCTGCTGCATCTGAGCTGGCGCCATCCGCACCTGTGGGAGATCGTCGGCTAATTCGCTGACCAACTGGATGTTTTCGCCAATCAGTCGGCCTAGAAGCGTTTCCATCTCCGCGATGACTTGATTCAGAGACAAAGGCTGGCTTTCTACCGAGCGTTGCTGGGCGACTGCCAGCAACTGTTGAATCATGCCGGTGCCCCGAACTCCGGCCATGCGAATCTCCTGCGCGAACCGCCGAAGGCGGTTGTCTTCCTCCAAGCCCGCCAGCAGTAACTCGGAGCACAACACGATCCCGGTCAGCAGATTGTTGAAGTCGTGAGCCACACCGCTCACCAGACGTCCAAGAGCTTCCATCTTCTGCCCTCCCAGCCCGTGTGGTTCCGGCAGCGCCTGGCATGCGCCCTGCCTGGGTTGAGGTTGTGGTAATGCGCTCATGAGTAGACTGGCCGCTCCATGGCAGAGATTAAGCGGATTCCCGGGTCTTCCACCGTGACAGATAAACAGAGAAGCTGGAATTTGAGATCGGAGTCGGAGTGGGAACGCTGCGAGGCGAGTAATTCCCGTATTTTCAGTCTTTCCGTGCCGTTTCGGGAGAGTCTAGTGTGCCGTCGAAACGGGTGCAAGTAAGCGGAAGGTGAGTCGCTGAACAGTGGAAAACTCTGCGTTGCCGTCATTCCGACTGCGCGGCTCGTCAAGCGTCGCACTTTGATTGGCACGCGAAGAACCTTTGGCAAAGATGCTGGAGGTATGCACAGCAAGCATCATGCGCTGGTCGTTGATCGAGGAAAGCGTCAGTCGCAGATAGCCGGCATGGTTCGGTGGATCCGATGGCTTGGCAGAGGCAACCCTGCCCTGCACTGGCGCTCCCTGGCGCATCACCTTCAGACCATTGACCAGAATTGGCTGGTCCAGCACGGCTTCAAAGCTATCCCCGATGCGTGCTTGGTCGCTAGAGACCGGGTAGGTCAGGCGGACAATGATCTGGGTTCCTGCTGGAACAGTAGAAGGAGCGAAGGCTTGAGTCGGCGAAATCCCGCTCTCTTTGGAAGTCTCATTGAACGGCAAACCGCGACTGGCTTCAGCAGGCTGGGTGAGGGACAGGACACCGGCCTGCCGTGAGCACCCGGAGATACCAGCCAGAGAGAGGGTTACACCCACTATACAGAGCCGTAAGTGTCGCTCCGTTCTTATATGGGTATGCTGCCGCGAAGCCATTGCCTAGGACAAGTCGCAAGCCGGATGCCATAGCGTGGGGTCAGTCTATCAGCGAGTTATGCGCTCAAGACAGGCCCTTGACTATGTATTTTTTCCTAAGGCCTTTTCGCCCCAGTCCAGCGGGAACCGGCCGTCGGCCCCCTGGTCGCAGGGGCCAATCTGGGCAAGAAAAAGGGGCGACTCGCGTCGCCCCCGTAGAGCCGCTTTCAACCCTTCACTTCGTCGAGCCACCCATGCCAGCAGATGCGCTACGGTTTTCGCCTTCGGGCTGCATCACAACGCCGTCGAACGGCGTGGCCGCCACGAAGTGTCCGTGCACCACACTGATGCGGCGCAAGGGGAATCCTGTGTCCGGTCCGCGGTGCCAGCTCTGGCCGCCGTCTTCGCTCTCGAAGATCACGCCGGTCTCGGTGCTGGTGGCCAGCAAGCGGTTGGCGTTCGGGTCGTAGCTGATCGAGCTGATGTTCTTGTCCGGCAAGCCATTCTGCAAGTGTTCCCACCCAGCCCCTGAGTTCGGGCTGCGGAAGGCGCCTTCGCGGGAAGCAATCAGAATCTGCTTGCCCGGCGTGACGGTGACATTGCGAATGCTGTTGACGTAGGAAGACAGGCCAGTCGACTCCTGCCAGGTCTTGCCGTTGTCGGTAGAGGTAAGAACGTTGCTGTGAGTCGCCAGGGCAATCAGACCATCGTTCTCCTGCACGGAGACGAAGTCCGACTTGCCCAGAACCGCGCCACCGCTCCAGCTCTTGCCATCGTTGATGCTGACATAAAGCCCAGCCGAGGTCGCCGCCAGCCAGCGACTCGAAGCGATCTCCAGATCATTCACGCGGGCTGTCAGCACAGAGCGAACTGCCGTCTTGCTGGTGACCTTATGGCCATTCACCGTGCGCGTTGCAATTTTTCCCTCGACGATGTTGTTGATCGGATTCCATTGCGACGCGCTGCGCCCAAGCTCGAACATGCCGCGATTGGTGCCGGCGATCAAGTCACCATCGGCGGCCTGTTTCAGTGTGAACACGTCGCGCCCATCCAGGCCTGCACTCTTTTGGGTCCAGTGCTGTCCACCATCGTGCGAGATAAACACGCCGCCCAGTTCGCGGTCATTGACCACGCCCACGTAGAGTGTGCCGGAATCCTTCTTATCGGCCAGAATCGCCGTCACATAGCGGTGCGCATACCCGTGGTTGGAGGCGGCGAAGCTTTGCGCCCCGTCGTCACTTGCCAGCACGCCACTGCGGTCCGTGGCCAGCAGAACCCGCTGCGAGTTGCGCGGATCGACTAACACGTCATTGACCACCACTTCCGGTCCAGTGACCCGCTTCCAGCTCTTGCCGGCGTCGACCGTCTGCCAAAGCCCTTCGGTAGTTCCCGCGTAGACCACTTCGGGATGGCTCGGGTCCTGCCGCAGAACACGGGTACGGCGTGCTGAGAACGGGATGCCCTGAATCTTCTGGAACTGCTCGCCGGCGCTCTCGCTCTTGTAGATTCCCGAACAGGCGCTGGCAAAAACTACAGAAGAATTCGATTCATCGACGATGACCGAGAAAACATCCGAATCATCAATCATGCCTTTATTGATGTGCTGCCAATTGGCTCCCCCGTCTGCCGTTTTCCAGGCCAGGTGCCAGGTGCCGGCGTAGACGACGTCGGGATTCTTGGGGTCGACCGCCAGCGATTCAATATTCTTGATTTCCGTACCAGCGGGAGAGATCTTGTCCCAGTTCTTGCCGCCATCTTTGCTGCGGAAAACGCCATCGAGCGCGCCCGCCACCAGAACATTTGCGTCCGATGCTGCGATCGAGAACGCGCGAATCGACTTGCCATGCATCGCAGGAATCGTTTCCCAGGTCTTGCCACCGTCCTCGGAGCGGAACAGGTCGCCTGCCTGCTGGTTCTCGACGCTCCAGGCGGCGATAAACATCTGGTTCGGGTTCTTGGGGTTGATGGCGAGGTGGTCGATCACATAGTCGTCGCCGCTGCCTAGGTGGGCAAAGCGGGACCAGCTATGTCCGCCGTCGTTGGAGGAGAAGACGGTTCCCGTGCTGGTGCCGAGAAAAATGTGATCCGGATTCTGCGGATCGAAACTAAGGCTTCGGACATCGCCGCCGTCAGGTCCCAGGGCGCTCCACTGACCCGCCCAGGCGCTCGACACAAGCAGCACAAGCGACAACACAATCAACAACTTACGGCTCGCCAAAGAACTGAATCCCCATGTCATAACGGCACTCGCCCCCCGAAGGAATTTCCCCGGAGGACAGGGTGACAGGGTACCACGCCAGCGGCAAGTTACCGAAGGGATGGAACGACACGGCTGATCCGCCCTGTGTGGAGTGTTCCTAAGCTAAAGGAAAGCAAGAGGAATTCCGGGGAGTGACGGCTACCTCCCGGTTCCCGATTTGTCGACTACGGAAAGGCTCCATAGGCTGGGGATCGGCAATGTTGCGCCCTTTTTATAACTCCCCCGGCAGCATTTAAGCATGACCCTTCCTGCCTCAGTTCGTGTAGGCTTCTTCAGATTACAGGGCGCAATGCCAAACCATTCTTCCATCCATCTGCTGGCGAAGCTGGAAGAGTGTAAGCACCACTTCGGGCGGGGCGAGGGACGCCGCGTGGAAGAAATGCTGGCCAAACTCTCGCAATCCCACTTTACCGATGCCCCTTCCCTGATTCGCTTCCACGAAGCGGTGCTGTTTCTCCGCGCCTTCCCTCAAACACCACGCGTTATCAGCCGGACCGAAGAGTTGTTGAAGACCTTTCATGAACGGGTCGAGGAGCTCCGCTCACGGGGAGCCGACCTCAGCGCCTTTGACACCTTCGAGTCCTCCGGCATCGCCGGAACGACCATGCAAGATACGCTCAGCCTGGATGTAGTCCGTTGGCTGGCGCGGCGCATTCCCCGTGACGTCAAAATCGACTGGCAGGACTACGAGGAAGAACGCGCCATGGCTTCCACTTGGCCGCGCTTCCTCCCTCTGCTTGATGAAGACGCTTTCGTCGAAGCCAATATTCCCTGGCAGCGCTGGCTAGATTCTGCTAGTGGGTCACAAAGCCAACTGGAATGGCTGATACGTCGTTTCGAGCAATTGCCGCTCGCGGAGCGGGAGAAGGCTGAATTGTACGATTCCCTGCGCTTGCCGGTAAGTTGGCAGTTGCGCGATTTGAAGCTGTCGCGAACCCGAAACTGGATTCGCCCGCGCTCCATCTATTACCACACCGAGCCGTTGATCTCTCGCCGGCAAATCGATTTGGCACACGCATTGTCGCAGCCTGGCCCCGCGATCACGAAACTGACACTCAATCGGGGCAAAGCGGTCGTGGACCTTATTCGCGAGGTCATGGTAGTCCGCTACCGAGAACTTTATGGAACCACGTTGGGTGATCCGCGATCGATGGTGCGGGCCGAGGTGGGACGGGGCGTCGTGATTCATCTCTGGAACCTGCCGCCGGAGCGCCGTCTGCCGCTGCGCGCCTACATCGCCGGATTCACGCTCAAGAACGGCGTGCCCATCAATTACATCGAGGCCATCGGTCTCTGTGAATGGGTCGAAGTCGGTTTCAACACCTTTTATACCTACCGCAACGGCGAGACAGCGTGGATTTACGCGCAGGCGTTGCGTTGCCTGGTGCAGCTTACCGGCGCCAGGTGCATTTCCGTTTATCCCTATCAGCTGGGACAAGAGAACGATGAGGCTATCGAGTCTGGAGCCTTCTGGTTCTACCGCAAATTGGGATTTCGCCCGGGCACGCGGGAATTGCTGCGTCTCGCTGAACTTGAGGAACGGCAGATGGCGAAAAATCCCAGGCACCGGAGCACCCGACGGACTCTCAGGCGGCTGGCGGAGGGGCACGTCTTCTACGAACTGCACAACGCCGAACCCGAAGCCTGGGACCGGTTCTCGACCCGGAACCTGGGGCTACTAGTGAACCGGCGAATGGCCCAGCAATTTGGCGGGGAGAGCCGACGCATTCGGGAATCCTCGGTCGTGAGTGTGCGCAAAGCCTTGGGAGCCTCACTTGGCGGATGGAGCAAGACCGAGCAAAAGGCGTTCGAGGACTGGGCGCTGGTCTTGGCACTGATACCGGACTTGAAAGACTGGAGTCGAAGCGAGAAACAGGAGTTATTGAAGATCGTGCGCGCCAAAGCCGCACGCGACGAGATGCGCTACCTGCACCTTACCCAGAAGCATCCGCGGCTGCGGAGGGAGTTGTTAAAGCTGGGCTCCCAAGCCTAACGTCCCCGTGTCCACCGTGGTGGAGATTCTTTTCACCACAGTGGACACAGAGTTCACAGAGCAAGCTGCAACGCCTTATTGCGCGGCCTTTTTCTTTGCCGGGGCTGCCGGATGATCCGGCACCGGCTTGACCATGTTCTCATCCACGGGCTGCGTGCCCTCGCCCGAAAATGTTCCTCCAGCGGGCACGATCCAGTACTCGGCGGTTTTGGTTCCTCCATTGCCGGTACGGGTCTCGATGCGGCTGGGATCGATGCCCAGCTTGGCCTCGCCGCCGGTCAGATAGGCCTTGGAATCCACGGCACGTTCCGCCGCCAGATTCTTGCGCTTCTCGGAAGGATCGGCGTTACCTACAATGACCAGCTTGTTGTCTGCGTTCTGCTGCAGGTTCTTGGCCACGTCATCGAGGATGGCCTTGCAGGTGTTGTCCACGCGCCATGGCTTCTTCTCGTTGGGGAAGTCGCACTGGCTGAGCTTGGTGGCCTCGGGTGCGGCAGGGGGCGGCGGATTTTCCACCGTCACTTGCGTCGTGGCCGCAGGAGACTTCAACCCGCGGGAATCAGTGCAGGTGGCACTGACGGTGATGGGTCCGGCGGACGCGCCGGTGGTGTTCAACGTCGCGGTGCTGCCATTCCCGTTGATCGTGCCTGCGGTCGCGCTCCAGTCACCAACTGTAACCGGAACGTTATCGGGGCTGGTGCAGCTGCAGGTGATGGTCGAGCTGCCCCCGGCCTGGAGAGATGTCGGGCTAGCCGAACAGCTCATCGTGGGCGGATTCTTGGGTGGCTCTTTTACGGTGAAATTCGCTGAACAGGTCGCAGTCCCACCTTTTTTCATCTTGGGATCGGTAATGTTGGCGGTTGCCGTGTAGCTGCCTCCCGCAACCCCGTTGGTATCAATCGAGGCAGTGTTGCCGTTGCCGGTAATCTTGCCGCCGTTGCTGCTCCACTGATAGGTTAGCGTGTGCTTGGGGTTGAAGTTACTGGTCGTCGCGGTGGCGGTAATCGGCTCGCCCACCATCACCTCGCTTGGCTGGACCGAGCAACTAGCCCCGGGAGCAGCAGTCTCCGGATAACCCCAGAAGTACTCGATACCGGTGCGGAGTCGCACGCCGGAGAGATTTACCCGGCGCAGGTCACCGAACGATGATGAGACCGCATCGGAGAAATCCTGATGAGCCCAGACATAATCCGCCTCAAAAAGACGGAATCCCCAATGCTGGTTGAGCACAAAGTCCATGCCGCCACCGGCGATCGCGCCAATTCCATTCCGGGAACTGAGGCCCGGCGTGGTCAGATGGTTCCAACTCAATAGCGTATTAACGAACAATCGCGTATTGTCGAGCCGCACCCCGACCTTTGGACCGATGGACAATGTGGTCTCATCGGCAGAACCGGTCCAGTTCCTGCCAAAGTCCAGAACGCCGCCGGCATACTTATTGAAGTTGTAGGTGAAACTTGCTCCCGCGCCGTCGGACATATCGGGCAGCTTCAGGCCAACCGGGTTGTCAAAGGTTCCGGCTGGACCAGGGACTGTCGCGCCGGGATGCAGCCATTGATAACCAGCAAAAATTTCATACTTCGGGGTCTGATCGTCCTGGGCCGAGGCCAGGCTGGAAAACAGAAACAATGCAATGAGCAAACTACAAAGTACACGCCCACGTGTTACTACGTAGAATACCGGCATGTCTTCCTCCGAACTTGACAGTCGAATACGTCCCCTGTGCTCGCGCACAGGTTGAGGGGCCCCGCATGAAAAACCTTTGAGATGTCATCCGTATCGCGGACGCTTCATGACAAGAACGACAATTTCCTAAAATGGAATCAGGCCTTACATCATACTAGCCCGTTTAGAACACCGTCCAGCTTTGCACTATGCTTCGTGCATGCCAAAATCTCAGATTGATACCATGGGCTTGGTTAGCCTGAAAAGTCCTTCCGAGACTGGAGCCAGCTTGCACGACCCGGAAGGAACCTGAATAATGAACCGAGTTCTTTATGAGCGAGGATAAGGTACTGATCGTCGAGGACGAAGAGAATGAGCGAACCGGGCTGGCGGAGCTGGTTTCCGCCTGGGGCTACCGGGCGGAAACCGCCCGGGACGGTGTCGAGGGGTTGGAGAAGATCAGTACCTGGTCGCCCGCTATTGTCGTTACCGACCTGAAGATGCCGCGCATGGGCGGGTTGGAACTGCTGGAACGAGTCAGCAGCGACACACGTACCGTTGCTGTGATCGTGGTGACCGCTCAAGGCACCATTGACAGCGCCGTTCAAGCCATGCGCATGGGCGCCTACGATTACGTTACTAAACCGATCGACACGAACCGGCTGCGCTCCATCCTGCAAAATGCATCTGCCCTGTTGGGAACTCGAGTGGAGTTGGAAGTCACGCGGCGGCGCTTGCGGGACACCGGTTCGCTGGGATGTCTGGTTGGGTCCTCCAAAAAAATGCAGGAGATCTTCCACCTGATTGAGATGGTCGCTCCCAGCACTGCGTCGGTGTTGATTACGGGAGCGAGCGGTACGGGCAAGGAATTAGTCGCCCGGACCATTCATGAACTTAGCCCCCGCCGCAACAAGCCGTTTGTACCAATCAATTGCGCCGCCATTCCCGAAACTCTAATCGAGAGTGAAATCTTCGGTCACGAGAAAGGCGCCTTCACCGGCGCAATCGAACGCCGTACCGGATGCTTTGAGCTGGCCGAAGGTGGAACGCTGCTGCTGGATGAGATCGGCGAGATGCCGGTGGCCACCCAAGCCAAGCTGCTGCGCGTACTGGAAGACCGCAAGCTTCGACGCCTGGGCAGCAGAGTGGAAACCACTGTAGACGTGCGTGTTCTTGCCGCCACCAACAAGGTGCCGGAAGAGGCGGTGGCTCGCGGGGAATTGCGTAATGATCTTTATTACCGGCTGAACGTATTCAACATCCACATGCCGCTGCTGCGTGAGCACAAGGACGACACTCCGGCTCTGGTTGACTCTTTGTTGAAAGAAATGAGCACGAAGCACGGGCGCAAAGTGATGGCGGTCAGCGAGGCAGTGTTGAATCTTTTCCGCAATTACTCCTGGCCCGGCAATGTGCGAGAGCTGCGAAATACCCTGGAGCGCGCCGTCATTGTCTGCGATGGTGCCGTGATCGAGACCCGGCACCTGCCCCCGAGTTTTGGCCAAACCATGGTGCGAAGCTCGTCCGACGATCCCGATGCCGTCCACCTTGGAGTGGGCACAACGGTGGAAGAGGCCGAGAGGCTCTTGATTCTCAAAACCCTGGAGTCTACCAGTAACAATAAAACTCGGGCGGCCGAAATCCTGGGGATCAGCTTGAAGACGTTGCACAACAAGCTGAAGGAATATGGTGGCGCTGCCGCAGATAGGGATGAGCAGCCTGCCTGAGGTTCCGCGCCCTTCGCTGGACTGACGTATGCGCCGAAAGACTCTTATCGTGCTCGCCATCACCTCCATGGTGGCGGCACTGGTTTCTCTATTTTCTTATCTCTATATCTACGAGGTGCTTCACGATCAGATCTCCACTACCCGCGACACCGCCTTCCATCTGACCTCCCAGTTGAGCTATTTGGCCGACCGGGCAGTCCCCGACCTCACCAGTACACGAGTGAATATCAATAGCCCTGAGTCAGTCCGGCAGGCCATCGCGTACTATCTGTCCACCGACAGCAACTTGAACACGACGCTGGAATCGGTGGCAGGTGACTGGCCTTATGTGTACGACGCAGCCGTGGTGGATTTATACGGCAGGGCCATTCTGCATACCAACCCAGACCTCATCGGAAAAGAGATTGCCGACCGACCGGACTTTCAGCTGCTAGCCAACGCCCGTTTCCGCCGCCAGCTGCGGATGATTTACAACCCGCCGACGGTCTATGAGATCCGCATGCCCCTGGAGTTAAATGGGGCGCCGTTTGGAAGCATCCGTCTGGGCATCTCCACGGTCTTCCTAAAGAATCAACTTACCCCGCTTCTGTATCGAGCGGTCATTTTCTCCGGCATCGCCATTTTTCTCTCCCTGCTCCTGGCCGCCGGTGTCTCCAATCTCGCTCTGGGTCCACTGGAGCGCATCAGCCGCAGTCTGGACAGTGTGTCCGCTGGCCATGCTGAAACTCTTAGCGACCAGGAGCCTAGTCGCGACGAATATGCGCCGGTGAAGTCGAAAATTGCCCACCTGGGGCGGCAGATGCGCGACGCCAAAGAGATCTTTTCGGCGTTGAAAGATAACGTCGATCAGATCATGGCCAACCTGCAAGACGGGCTGATGTTGTTCACACGCGAGTCGCGTGTGGTTTTGGTCAGCGCTTCGGTGGAGCGTTTTCTCGGACGCCCCCGCCACGAGTTATTGGGTCGCACCGCCAAAGAGATCTTCTCGCGCGATTCTTCGCTGGGCGCTCTGCTGCTCGACGCCTTCCCCTTGCGGCAGGGCATCGCGCAGCGCGAACTGGAAACGTCCAACGGAAAGAGAGTCCAGATCTCGCTCGACTTCATCTCCGAGCGAGGTACACCGATCGGGGCGCTGCTCACGCTGCGCGATGCCGAGTCGGTGCGGCGTATCGAGGATGAGATTGAGACTTCGCGGCGCATGTCGGCCAGCAGCCGCAGTACCCGCAACGTGGCGCATGAGGTTAAAAATCCGATCAACGCCATCGTCCTGCACCTGCAGCTCCTGCAGAACAAATTGAAGGAAATCGATCCGGACACGCGCCGTCACATTGACGTGATTGGCGGCGAAATTCATCGCCTGGACCGCGTAGTACAAATCCTGGTGGACTTTACCCGCCCTCGCGACTTGCGCCTGGAGGAAACCGACTTGCGGCGCGTTCTGGAAGAGGTCATCGCGCTGGCCAGCCCTCAAGCGGAACAACACGGGGTAAGGATCGCCCGCCAGTTGGCTCCCGAACCTTTATCGGTCAGAGTTGATATCGACTCGATGAAGCAGGCCATTCTGAATGTGGTGCTCAACGGCATCCAAGCCATGCCGGACGGGGGGATTTTGACCATTGCTTCCCGCCGCGAGGAAGATGCGATTGTCACCGAAGTTCAAGATATGGGTGGAGGCATTCCGCGCGAGATTCAGGACAAGATCTTCGAGTTGTATTTCACCACCAAGAGCGGCGGCAGCGGCATTGGATTGGCCTGGACCTACCAAATCCTGCAGTGGCACTACGGGTCGGTAGATTTCGAATCGGTGGACGGCCACGGAACGACGTTCCGCTTGCGCTTGCCGGTTGCTGAACCTCGCCCGGGAGTGAGTGCGGGCAACGGACAGGCGGCCGATCAAACCCTGGGTTCAACCATCGCCTGAAGCGTTAGAATTGTTATCTATCCCCAGCGGACCAACTCATGCTTGTAGCGGCGATTCTCGGAAGCGCGGTCCTGTCGCTCCACCCTGGCATTGGCCGGTTGCCCGTTGCTGCTTTGTTGATTTTGCCGCAGAGTGCGCAAACTCCGCAGGCTCCGGATGCGTCGACCACTCCCAGTTCCGCTAAACTTCCCCGGACGGCGCCTTCACCGCCCTGTCCGGCGACCGCCGGCGACGCAAAATCTGCGAATCCGGATTGCAAGCCTCCGGTGCACAGCAAGAGGAAACCCAAGAAGCCAACTCAGAACGTAGCGAGCACCGGGCCTTCGAACGGACCTACGAAGACCGTGGTCCGCAATGGCAGTACGACCGAGCCCACGGTTGAGATCTCCCCTGGCGTGAGCCAACAGCAGATGTCACAGCAGGCGCAAACAACCGACCAGTTGCTGGCATCTACGAGCGCGAATCTTAAAATGATTTCCGAACGTCAGCTAAGCGCGGCCCAGCAAGATACAGTGAACCAGATCAAGAGCTTTATGGAGCAGGCAAAGACGGCTTCAAGGAACGGCGACGTGCAACGCGCCTACAATCTGGCCAACAAAGCGAATCTGCTGTCGGCTGATTTGAAAGGGCACTGATCTCCTCTAAGTCTGTCCTGCTGAGCGCAGCGAAGAATCTATGCATTGCCGTGCCTTCCAGAAAACACAGAGACCCTTCGACACTCCTGGCGTTTCGTCGGCGAAACCCTGGGCTCCGCTGGGATGACACGCTAAGAGCAGTCAGGATCATTCCTTGCTGTCTGGCTCCTATCGCCCCTTCGCGCGGGCAGCATTCACCTTGCTCAGCAGATCCTGCGCTGGTTGCTGCACCGGCCCTGATTTATTGGCGATCTCGGTCAGAACCTCGCGAGCCTCGGTCAGCTTATTCAACTTGGCGTAGGCGAAGCCCAGGCGGTACATGGCGATCTCGTACTGCTGATCGTCCTGGCCCTTCAGCAAGGCAGATGCGGACTTCAGCTCGGGAACAGCAGCTGCGGTCTTGTCCTGTTTCATCAGCGCATAGCCGAGGGTCGAGTGGGCGGCGCCAGCCGAAACTTTGCGCGCTCGATCCGCGTCGGGCGCATCGGCTTTGGCAACGTCAATTGCCTTCTGCGCGTAACCAATCGCCTTGGCAGTGCTGCCCGGCTTCGGATCATCGACATAAGTTCCAGCCAACAGCAACAAGGCGGGCACGTTGTTGGGATTGCTGGCCAAAGTTTTTTCCCCGTAGGCAATCACTCGGGCGGTGTCCTTAAGCTCGGTTAACGCCATCATGGCGTAGCTGGTGACGGGATCCTCGAAGCGCGAATTTGGGAAGGCGGGCGTGAACTTCTCTACGTCTGCCATACGCTTTCGGGCATCCTGCTCGTCGGCGATGGCGTTGTACGCGGCTGCTTCGAGGAATTCATAAGAATTCTTGGCCGCGGCCTTGTCGTCTTGCACGTGTCCGGCGAACTCCTCGTCGCTCATGCCCTGCGGTTTGGGCTGTTTGGCAAGCGAATTGTAAATTTCACCGCCGCGGGCCGCATAGGCCACAACTTTGTCGTTGTCTTTCATTTGCTCGGCAATTCCGACTTGCGAAACCAGGATGTCCAGATTCCGCGGGGAACCCGTAAGCGCCTGATCGCCGCTGGCCAGAGCCTTAGGCAAATCCCCCGCGCCTTGGTACAGCTGCGAGAGCTGCCAGTTGCCGTAGGCAACGGCGGCAGGGTTGGCGGAGAACTGCTTCAGGAAATCCTGCCACATCGCCATTTTCTTCTGAGCATCGTCCTCTTTGGAAATGGCGGCCAGCGCCTGGTCTTCCGGAGTGCCGGCAGCAATGACGATGCGATCGATTTGAGCGTATGCAAAGAGAGAAACGAAAGGAAGAAGTACGGCCACGAACCAGCGCTTCATAGCCACCTCCAGAGTTCTGCGGCGGAATCGTAGCTCTGATCGCGGCCGGTTGCAAGCGTCGCGCCACGGCGGGTCGACTTACGCCATG
>Ga0335078_10001935_pt1 | contig 31297 bp, 24 predicted proteins | sample Lox_Sample_32_FD_206711 | JGI IMG/M metagenome (GOLD analysis project Ga0335078, IMG submission 206711) | Soil microbial communities from Loxahatchee National Wildlife Refuge, Florida, United States - Lox_Sample_3.2 | ecosystem: Environmental > Terrestrial > Soil > Wetlands | place: USA... | reverse complement strand
ATCGGCGTGCTTCATCCTCAGATTTTCGATCTCTCTGGTTGAAATAGTGGCGCCCCAGGCCAACCGCTCGGCGATGGGCTTGGGAAAGTGCGAGAAGTCGCCCCCGGTTCTCGCGGCGTGAATTTCTGCCGCCTCGTGCGCCTGAATGGGCGCGTAGATGGAGAGAGCTTCATCCCAATAACTGCAGTCAATAGAAATGATTTCGGCGCCACAGTGCCGCAGCTTGCGCTGCCATTCAGTAAAATCCGCCAGCACAGGCGGTTCGCAATCGTAGAGAAACTGCAGGCTGGGACACCCGATGTGTACCGAAGTGCGCGCCTCCAGCGTAGCACTGACGCCGAACAGCCCCTCGGCGAGCAAAGGACCGTCGCGGAGGTCTCCGAACAGCCATCCCAGCGTGTCGAACGACGGAGCCAAATGGACTGCACCCCGCCACAATCCGTGTTCGCGCGCCAAGCCGATCGAAGCGCGATAGCCGGCGACACCACAGAGCGCCGCCGGCACGCGAATTGAGCCACCTGTGTCCGTTCCTATGGCAGCAACAGCCGAACCCTCCTGCACGCTGGCCGCCGCGCCACTCGATGAGCCACCGGTGAGCCGCTTGGGGCTCTTGGGCTGCACGCAGTCGCCGTAGTCCGGGTTTTCACCCGTTATGCCGTAAGCCAGGGGATGCAGATGCGTTTTGCCGATAATGACCGCGCCTTGCGCGCGCAGGGTGTCGGCAACCGCGGAATCCTGCTGTGAAATGCCATTTCGCTCGGCGTAGAAACACGATCCACAAGTCGTGGGAAATCCCGCGAGATCGAAGCAATCTTTCAACGAAACGGGAAGACCATAAAGCAACGGTTTCCGGGCGCCCGGAAAACGAGCCGGCAAGTCGTGGGCCTCACGCAGCACGCGCTGGGAATCGAGCGCGAGGTATGTGTTGCGGCTTGCGTTGCCGTTGGCATGGGAAAGTGCCTGTTCAGCCACCGCCCGCGGCCTAGTCTCGCCCGAAGCGAGAGTGCTCCGGACCTGCTGCAGCCAGCTCTGCGCAACCATGCCCAGCATTCTAGCCGGATGCAGCGCGGCGCAGGCGTTTTGTCGTCTCTCAGCCCGATACGATTAGAAGACAAAGCTCAACGACATCTGCACTTGCCGAGGGCTGCCGATGGTCTTGTTCACCACCCCGAGGCCACCCAGCTGAGGGCAGAAATATAAAGCGGTATTTCCTGAGATACTGCAGCTCGTCGGCAAGGCAGGCTGGCCTTCCGCGGGAAAATCATTGAAAAACAGGTTCTGGGAAATGTTATCAACCGGTATGTCGAAACTGGCAGTATTCGTGACATTAAAAACGTCGAAAGTGTACTTCATGGTGACGCGTTCTGTAAGCTTGGTGCTCTTCACCAGCGAAATGTCCGCGCGCCGCTGCCAGCCCTGCCGGAAGATGTTGCGCTGGCCGGTCGTGAAGTTTGTCTCGTAAATGTCGCCGGGCGGAATGGCACCCCCCAGATCGCCAGGCTTGAGCAGGGGCAGAGTGAAGCAAGCGGCATTCAGCGCAACGTCGCTGCCTCCAAATGCGCCGCTACCGCCAGTCAGGGCTTTCTTCGGGGTGCATCCTGCAGCCAGAGGCACAATGGGGTTGGTGATGCCGTTGGAGGTCCCGTAAAAGATGCTGCCGACTGCGCCGGAATAATCAATCACGCTGTAGGGTTGGCCGCTCTGGATCACGGTGATGCCTTGCATCGCCCACCCGTTGACAAACTTGCTGGTGAGTGAAGATCCGTGCGCGAGCTTGGGCAGTTGGAAGACGTAGTCAAAGTTCACGACGTGCGTACGATCGAAATCGGCGCTGCCATAGCCGGATCGCAGATCGAGCGGATTGTTTCCGTTGTAAAACAGTCCCATCGCGCTCTGCTCATCGGTGGCGTGCGAGTAGGTATAAGAAAAGCCCACCTGAACGTTGTGGCTCAGCCGCTTCTCCACGTGTGCCTGCAGCGCATGGTAGGCGGAGATTCCCGCCGCCGTGTAAGACTCCGATTCAGAAGAATAGCCAATGTAGGGAACGCGCATATCCACGTTGCCGCCCTCGTACGTCGCCAGCATGTTGCCCTGGCCGTTGGGGAGCGCGATGCCGTTGAAATTCGGATCCACAACGGTATAGCCATAGGTGTATTCCTGACCGTGAATCGGATGGCTTGGGCTGGCGATTCCGGCCTGATTAAATGGAATAGGAATCACTTCGTGACGGCCGAGATTGCCGACATAACCGATGTCAATTGCCAGGTCGTTGCGCGGCTGCCATTGAATATCCAAGGTCTGGTTCATGGTGTACGGGAGTTTGTTGGCGCGGTTATAGTCTGCGAAAGCAAATAGCGGCGCTCCGGCCTCGATCTCGTCGCGTGTCGGCAGGTATTGACTGATGTCGGCAGGATTACCGGTCGGCGCAGGCCCGAGGGCCGCTCCCCAGGGTGCCGAGAGGGAACCGCCGTTGGGAGAATTGGGATCGCAGGTTTGAATGAAGTCCTGGTATGGGGCAATCGTTGCGGTACAACGTTGCGCATTCACAAAGGGAGGCGCCTGATTGACGCCAAAAGGACCGCCCGTGACAATACCCGCCGCAAAACCGGGTGAGAGGTAAGAGAACAGTTCACCACGGTCGTAATACATCCCCCAACCGGCGCGAACGACGATTTTGTTCTCAAACATCTTCGGGCTCCAGGCCAACCCTACGCGAGGCGCGAGACCCCACTGGCGGCCGGTGAGTGTCGTATCGCTGACGCCTTTCGTCGGAAACTGCGCATTGTTGCCGGCGATGATGAACCCATTAGAGGTGACGTCGCCCGTGGTTTCGTCATATGAGTAGTTCGACGGATCGAAGTTGAAGATGCGGCCGTATTTTTCGGTGAGTCCTCCATTCCAGTCAAAACGCAAACCGGCAGTCAGGCTCAGATTCGAACGAATCTGATATTTGTCCTGAATGTAATCGCCTGACTGTTTGGCGCGGTAGTAACGGTTCGCGTTGCCTTGCAGAAACGCGGTGGCGACGAACACGGAGTAGTCCGGCGTGACCAGCCCCTGAAGAAACTGGGAAAAGTCCGCCACGCCCACCATCCCGGAATTGGTCCGATGGTCCAGCGTGTTGAGCTGGGTATAGGAAAAATTGCTGCCGAACGTGATGGTGTGCTTGCCTCTGTTCCAAATCGCATTCACAGAAGGCATGAAGCGGTTCTGGAACACTCCGGTAAAGGCAGCCTGGGAGTTCGAGCCCTCTCCGAAAAGGAGCGGCGCGTTGGCCACAAAGTTCGTATTGTTCGGGGAGTCGTTGCCAATGTCGTCCACAATTGTGATTCCGGGAAAAATGCTGGAGCCGAAGGCATTGATCCCTAATTGTTGGGGAGTGAAGGGCTGAGCTACATTGCTGTAGATTCTCTCGCGGATGAAACCGAAGGTCTCCTGCACGTTGAAGTTTGGGCGCAGGCTCTGTGTATTCGTAATGGTGGCGACCTGGCTGCCGGCGGCAAGATGCTGCGTGAATCCCAGGACACTGGAGTAGGCGAACGGGGCTTTGGTTGGATCGTTCTGGTAGTAATACTTGAAAGCCAGAGAATCTTTGGGGCTTACCGTCCAGTCCACATCACTCACCGCCCGATCGGCGATGAAATATGCTGTGGACTGAACGAAGGCATTCTCCGGGAAATTGATGGTCGGTGTGACGCCGTCGTCGGAGGGCACCATGTACTGGCCGTTGGGCAACTTGTATTGAAAAAGCGCCAGCGCGACTGGGTTGACATCAGCCGCGGCGAGTGATGTGCCCCAGTTGGCATTGGCGATATCCGCCAGACCTTGCGCGGTGCGGTTGTCATTCGTCAACCCAAAGGGCACGGCGACCCGTGATGTGCCGATTTCGCCATCGCCAACGTGAGTGTGCTCGTACGACAGGAAGACGAATAATTTGTCTTTGATCAAGGCTCCGCCCAAAGTTCCGCCGGCATCGTAGCGGTGCAGCGCCGGAACCTTTTCGTTGGCCGGGATGTTGGAATCCTGATTGAAAAAGAACGGCGCCGCGTTCAGCCAATCGGTTCCCCGATGCCCATACAAACCGCCGTGAAGCTTGTTCGTGCCGGAGGCGGTACTCATATCAATGTGCGCGCCGCTGGTCGAACCCTGCTGCGCGTCGTACATGGAAGTATTGACGCGAAGCTCCTGAATCGTTTCCTGAGGCGGGGTGGGAATGGCTTCACCGATGGCGAGGTAAGGCGAGGCGGAACTCTGCAGCACTTCGGCGGTGGTGCTGGAGATGCTGCTCGAACCGCCGATGCCGGTGTTGTTGACGAGGCGTGCTGAAGTCACCTGGCTCGTGGTTTTGCCATTGAAAAGATTGGCGGCATCCACGCCATTCACCAGGAAGGTGTTGCTGGTATCGCGCTGGCCGTTCGCCCAGATCGGTTGGTTGCCGAGGCCGGCGTTCGCCCCGGTGCCGCCGGGAAGCTCCGCGTTCACGCCCGGCGAAAGAATCGCCAATCCAGTGAAACTTCCGGTCGGCAGCGGGATCGAATCAATCTGTTGTTTTTCCAGAATGTAGCCGTTTGTCGTGTCCACGGCATTGATCAGCGGGCTCTCTTCGACTGTTACTACCTGTCCGACCTGGCCGATCTGCAAAGTTGCATTGACCGTCACGGTGCGATTTGCCTGGACCAGAATGGAGGGAATCTTCTGGGTTTCAAATCCCGCATGGGTGAAAGTCAGGGTGTACGTGCCGATCGGAAGGTTAACAAAGTCATAACTGCCATTGGCGTTCGTCTGCTGGCTGCGGGTCAGCTGGGTCTGGTCCTCTACGATGGTGATTGCAGTTTCGGGCAGAACGCTGCCGGTTTTATCGCTCACCGTTCCGGTTATGCCGCCGAGCGTTTGCTGGGCCGTCAGGGGTGGCGCGCACAGAAGCAAGGACCCGCAAAAAAGTGCCAGCATTAACAGCAATCTCACTGTGTGAGTCATCAGGAGTGACCTCGACGAATTTTCATGCGCCCTTCGAGCTCGCGGCTCGAAGGCGCTGGATGTGTTTGTTTGACGTTCGTGGCAGCAGCTATCGGGTGAGCTCTGCCTCTGGATAAACGGGGCCCAGCGCGAAAAATAATTGTCCGACTCTACGCTAATTTGGGGAGGACGGAAAGAATGACCTTCAATTAAAATTCTTTTCGTCGGGATTATTTATTTTTATTCGGCCAGCAAGTATCAGACACAACCGCCTGTTGCGTAGTGACCGCAGCTCAAGACAACTGGCTAACCTTCGGTCACGGACGCATTCTTGCCGTGTCCTCGCAAAAAGAACCACAGCAGCCCCGTGACAAGGTATGCCAGATAAACATAAGGCAGCTTGCCATAAGGCCCTTCGGGAACCGGATAAAGATTGCCGACCAGCGCCAACAACATGGCAATGCCGGCGAACGCTGGAAGAATCCTTGCGGCTGGTCGGAAAGCGCCATGATCGCGCAGGTAGCGCGGTAATGCGACACAGACCAGTGCGTAGGCGACGATGAAGCCGTAGGTCGCCAGAGAACCCAGCCACCCGTAAACATCGAGGCCGCTATCTCCTCGCGCGGCGAGCATGATGACCGGCGTCACAGCCGCGACGCCGGTAATCACGACCGCGCGGCTTGGGGTCTGGTTGCGGGCGTGAGTGCTGCGAAACGCGCCGTGTGCCAGGCCATCATGGGCCATGAGCAACAAGACCCGCGCCGCAGCCGTAATGCAGGCCAGGGTACCGGCGAACAGACTGACCAACGCTCCGATATCAATGAAAATTCCCAGAACCGGCGCGCCGCCAACGGTGGCCAGCAACCGCATCGGGGCCTGACTTGTTCCCAGATCTTGTCCCGCGGTATGAAAGCCGAGCACTTCGGCATATGCGCAAACGGTAAAGAACGCGCCGGCCAGAATGGAGCTCGAAATCACCGCGCGAGGAATGGTCTTCAAAGGATTGCGCGCCTCAGAACCCAGGGTGGTCGCGCTTTCGAAGCCAACGAAACTGAACAACGCCAGCACCAATCCCAGGCGAAGCCCACTGCCGCTGACCCCACGCAGGTGCAACTCACTTTGGTCCCAGTGCCAGCCATGACGAAACAGCAGCAGCAGGACCACAATCAGGATTACGGTTACCGAGGCGGCCTCGATCCAAAGCATCAGCCGGGCAGAAATTTTCACGTCGCGCCATGCGATCCATATCGAAATTCCGGTCACCAGCAAAGCGAGAAGCACGGTGGAAAGGGTGTGTCCGCTGGCGTCGCGCAGCAAGAGATTGCCATAGTGATAGAAACCGCCAATCACGCTTGATCCTGTCGCCACGTACGCCAGGAGCAGGCTCCACGCAATTGTGGCCGCCAGCCATGGCGGCAAAATTATGGAAGTGTAGGTGTAGAGCGAGCCGGGCGAAGCCGAATGGCGGGCAAACTGAGCGATGCACAATGCAACCAGCAGCACTGCCACTGTGGCCAGCACGTAGGCAAGCCAGGTTCCGTTTCCCGCGAGCGCGCAGACCAGCGGAATGGTGGCCGCAGGCGTGGTCGTGGGTGCCATTGTCGAAACGGACTGCGCCAGAGTTTCCATCGGGGAAAGAACTTCCTGCCTCAAACCGTAGGAGGCCGCGTGCTCGCCCTGCGCTTTCTGCATACCGTACTGTCCTTCGCGACGGCTGATCAGAGTTGCGGTAGTGTACAACACGCCGGCAAACAGGCCTTACGACAGAAGCGCTGTTTTCGCGCGGTGGCGTATCCTGTGAGGTGAAGGGAATTTGAGTATGCGGGCCAGTGATGAGGGAGTTCGATGAAACCAGAAACGGAAGTCCTGCGAGCGTTGCCCAAAGTTCTTCTCCACGAGCATCTGGATGGAGTGTTGCGGCCTGAAACAGTCGTCGAACTGGCGCGGGATTCGAGCTATGCGGGCCTGCCGACCGAGGATCCTCGGGAATTGGCCAGATGGTTTCACCAGGGCGCCAACAAAGGGAGCCTGGCAAAGTATCTGGAAGGGTTCACCCACACGATCGCTGTGATGCAGACCGAAGAGGCTCTGGAACGCATCGCCTACGAACAAGCCGAGGATTTGAGCAAAGATGGAGTGGTGTACTTCGAGACTCGCTTCGCGCCAATTTTTCATACGCACAAAGGGCTGACTCACCAGCAGATCGTCGCGGCCGTGTTGAAAGGGCTGGAGCGCGGACGAAAGGATTTTGGGATACAGTCCGGCCTCATCATCTGTGCCATGCGCAATATGAACGTCTCGCTCGAAATGGCGGAACTGGCAGTGGACTTTCGCGCGCGCGGTGTGGTGGGTTTCGATCTTGCGGGCGAGGAAGGCGGCTATCCTCCCAAGAAACACGTGGATGCGTTTCATTACATTCAGCGTGAGAACTTCAACATTACGATTCATGCGGGCGAGGGTTACGGAAAAGAATCCATCTGGCAGGCGATTCAATACTGCGGGGCGCACCGCATCGGGCATGGAACGCGCCTGATTGACGACATCGCCGTGGCGGATGGCAGGGCCGTGAAACTTGGCGACCTTGCGCAATACGTCCTCGATAAGCGTATTCCACTGGAGATTTGCCTGATCAGCAACGTCCACACCGGCGCTACTCCGAGCCTGGCCGAGCATCCTTTCAAAGTTCTCTATCAGGAGAAGTTTCGCGTCACCCTCAACACCGATAACCGCCTGATGAGCGACACTACCATGACGAAAGAGTTCAGGGCCGCGGCTGATACTTTCGGACTTTCTTTCGACGACTTCGAAAAACTCACCATCAACTCGATGAAGAGCGCGTTTTTGCCGTACAAGGAGCGATGCGACTTTATCTACTCGGTCATCAAACCGGGATACGCCCGGATTCGGGCGTCGCTCGAGACGCACGGCGCGCCCAGGGCCCGTGACTACGCAGGAACGGCCTGATTCCGCGCGGATGCGCGAACCTGTTTCAGGTTTAACCGATTCATCTTCGCTGGGGCGAGATTCCACACTCTGCTATAGTTGCGTCTTTCGGAGGTTCGCATGTCCCGCGTTGTGCGCTGTGGCCTCATCCAGGCAAGCACTCCCATGAGCGGCGATCGGTCCCTGCCCGAGATCAAGAAAGCGATGATCGGGAAGCATCTCAAGATGATCGAGCAGGCGGCCAAGAAGAAAGTGCGGATTCTTTGCCTGCAGGAGCTGTTCTACGGGCCGTACTTCTGCGCAGAACAGAATATTCGCTGGTATGAACTCACGGAACGCGTGCCGGAGGGCCCGACCACCAAGCTCATGCAGAAAATTGCCGCCAAGCACGGCATGGCAATCGTCGTACCAATCTATGAAGAACAAATGGCGGGGTTCTATTTCAACACCGCCGCTGTGATTGACGCAGACGGCAAATACCTCGGCAAGTACCGCAAGCACCACATCCCGCATGTGCATCCCGGATTCTGGGAGAAGTTTTATTTCACGCCGGGTGATCTGGGATATCCCGTCTTTCAGACCAAGTTCGCGCAGGTGGGCGTGTACATCTGCTATGACCGGCATTTTCCCGAAGGAGCGCGGGTGCTGGGACTGAACGGGGCGGAGATCGTCTTTAATCCTTCCGCCACGGTGGCCGGACTCTCGGAATATCTGTGGGAACTCGAGCAGCCGGCACATGCCGTTGCGAACGGGTATTTCGTCGGCGCCATCAATCGCGTCGGTACGGAAAAGCCGTGGAGCATCGGCGAATTTTATGGCAAGAGCTACTTCTGCAATCCGCGAGGCAAGATCATAGCGCAAGCCAGTCGCGACAAAGACGAATTGGTAGTTGCCGATCTCGATCTCGAAATGATTCAGGAAGTGCGAAAAACTTGGCAATTCTTCCGCGATCGCCGGCCTGAAACCTACGGCCCGCTCACCGCACAGACGGGCAAAGCCGCCGCCGACGATTGACGCTCATGACGGAGTCCGTTCAAACCAGACTCGAATCCAGTCCGCTCTACAATCACGACCTTGCTCCGACAACACGGCAGCAGCGGCATTGGGGAATGTACAACTATGCCGCGCTTTGGGTTTCGATGTCGGTCAACATCCTCACCTACATGCTCGCCGCAAGTTTGATTCAGGGAGGAATGAACTGGAAACAGGCCGTGTTCACAGTGTTTCTGGGTAACAGCATTGTGCTGATTCCCATGCTGCTGAATTCCCATCCGGGCGCGCGTTATGGAGTTCCGTTTCCGGTGCTGGCGCGCGCATCATTTGGGGTTCTCGGGGCGAACGTGGCCGCGGTGTTGCGCGCTCTGGTGGCTTGCGGCTGGTTCGGCATTCAGACCTGGATCGGCGGCGAGGCGATCAGCATATTGCTCGCGGTGCTGGCGCCGGGTTGGGCGCGCCTGCCTTACGCAAACGCGATTTGTTTCCTGGTCTTTTGGCTCATCAATCTGGCGGTGATTCTGAAGGGTATTGAATATATACGTTTTCTGCAGGGGATCAGCGCGCCCATTCTCCTAGCGGTCGGAGTGCTGCTTCTGGTGTGGGCGTACAGGCGCGCAGGGGGCTTTGGGCCCATGCTGGCCGCACCTTCCAAGTTCAACAGCTTTGAGGAGTTTCTGAAGTTTCTCGTACCCGCGCTCAATGCGACGATCGGCTTTTGGGCGACCGTGTCATTGAACATTCCTGACTTTACGCGCTTTGCGCACAGCCAGCGCCAGCAGATGATCGGCCAGATTCTTGGACTGCCGACCACCATGACGCTTTACTCGCTGATCGGAATCCTGGTGACCTCAGCGACCGTGGTAATTTACGGTACGGCAATCTGGGACCCGGTACAACTGCTCAGCCGGTTTCACTCGCCGATCGCTGTCGTGATTTCTCTGCTGGCAATTTTGCTGGCAACCTTGAATGTGAATATCGGGGCAAATGTGGTCTCTCCGGCTAACGACTTCTCGAACCTGTGGCCGCGTAAGATCGGCTTCCGTACGGGCGGCGTGATTACCTGCTTCATGGGAATTGCGCTCATGCCTTGGAAACTTCTGGCCAATTACAAGACCCTTATCTTCGGGTGGCTGGGCGCGTATGCGGCGTTTCTTGGGCCGGTTGCCGGCATTATGATCTGCGACTATTTTGTGATTCGCCGGCGAATTCTGCTGGTCAACGATCTCTATCTGCGGGACAGCGCCTACGAATATTCGCGCGGCTTCAACTGGCTCGCGCTGGCGGCGCTGCTGGTGGGGTCGGGAACGGCGCTGATTGGGTTGGTTTTGTCCTCGCTGCGGGTGCTGTATGACTACTCGTGGTTTGTGGGATTTGCGGTGTCGTTCGTGGTGTATTACGGGCTGATGAAGTTGCAGCGAGTGCCGGTGACGGCGGCAGAAGAGGCGTAGGAGTCAGATCGCTCAGAACGACAAGCTACTCATAAATGTTCAGACCTTCGCGCTCGCTCGGCAAGCCGGCAGGACCTCTTTTCGATAAATCTCCAGCGTGTCTTCCTCGTCGCCGCACATCAGGTAAATGTTGAACTGTGTGACACCCACGCTTGCCAGGGCGCGCAATTTCTCGCGATGCGCTTCGGCGGGGCCGACCAGGCAGAAGCGGTCAATCACATCATCGGTAACAAACTTCGAGTTATCGCTTTCCACCTCGCAATGCTGTTGATAGTCGTAACCCCCGCGGTTTTGCACGTAAGAGGTCAACGCAGGCGGCAGTTCTTCTGGCTTGTAACGGGAAATCAAATCAATGACGTGGTTAGACACCAGGGCAGGGAACCACTTCACGCGTTTGCGCGCGGCCTTGAGATCATCGGAGATCCAGACCGGTGCGCACGACATAATTTCAATCTTGCGGAAATCGCGCCCTGCCGATTCCGCGCCCTTCTTCACGAAGCTGACGCACCAGGCGATGAGATCGGGGTCGGCAAATTGCAAAATCACACCGTCTGCGACGCGGCCTGCCAGGTCCAGGACCTTCGGCCCGTATCCGGCGATCCACACTGGAGGCGAATTCCTGGCCCAGCTCAGGCGTGCGGCGCGGCCTTCGTATTCAATCTCATGACCGGAAGTAAGGCCACGGAACGCCTTGACCGCCCGTTCCAGTTCACCCGCACCGACCGGCTTCTTTCCGAGAACACGCCGCGAACTGTCGCCGCGGCCGATGCCCAGCTGCATGCGGCCGCCGGAAATCAGATTCAGCGTGGCAAACAAGCTGGACATGACCGTAATGTCGCGCACGGCAGGGTTAGTTACGCACGGCCCCAGGCGCATGTTTTTAGTGTTCGCCGCCATCAGCGTGAGCATCGGGAAAGGCTCCAGCCAGAGCACGTGCGAATCGAAGATCCAGCCATACTCGAAACCGGCCGCTTCCGCCTGGCGAGTAAGCGCAACAATGCGCCCGGGATTCATTTCCGGCAGGTCGGGCTTGATGGTAAAACCGAAATGCATTGTGCTCTCCGGCTTCAGAGAATCGACACTGAAGGGTGGTGCAGTTTAGCATAGCATTCCTGATCTGCTGGAGGCCGAATGGGTTTTGATACCCTCATCACACATGGGCGCATCGTTACCGCGACCGACACTTACGCAGGAGATATTGCCATCAGCGGTGGGAAGGTTGAAGCCATTGGGCAGAGCCTTCCACGGGAAAACGCTGGCCGAGTTCTCGATGCTGGAGGCAAATACGTCATGCCCGGCGGCATTGACGTTCATACCCACCTTGATATGCCTTTCGGAGGCACCACCAGCGCTGACGATTTTGAAACCGGCACACGTGCGGCGGCATTCGGCGGAACCACGACCCTGATTGATTTTGCCATCCAGTACAAAAACCAGACGCTGAGGACCGCATTCGACACGTGGATGAAAAAGGCCTCCGGTAAGGCGGTTTGCGATTACGCGTTCCACTGCATTGTTACCGATATCGCCGGGGCACAACTCGAAGAGATGAACGCGCTTGTGCGCGAGGGCGTGACCAGCTTCAAAATGTTCATGGCCTATCCGGGCGTGTTCATGCTGGATGATGGCAGCATTTTCAAAGCGCTCCGCACGACGGCGAAGAACGGTGGCCTGGTCTGCATGCACGCCGAAAATGGCAACGCGATTGACGTGATCGTCCAGCAGGCGCTGGCCGAAGGCAAAACTGCGCCCAAATATCATGCGCTCACCCGGCCCACGACCGCGGAGGCGGAAGCCACCGCGCGGGCGATCGCGCTGGCCGAAATGGCTGGCGCGCCGATTTACATCGTGCACTTGAGCTGTAACGATGCTCTGGAGAAAGTTCGCGAGGCGCGCGATCGCGGCCTGCCTGTTTATGCAGAGACTTGCCCGCAGTACTTGTACCTTTCGCTTGAAAATATGGAGGCGCCGGGCTTCGAAGCGGCAAAATACGTCTTCACCCCGCCGCTGCGCGAAAAGTGGCACCAGGAAAAACTCTGGGCTGGCCTGCAGCGCGACCATCTGCAGGTGGTCTCAACCGATCATTGTCCGTTTTGTTTCAAAGAACAGAAGGAGCTGGGTGTTGGTGATTTCACCAAGATTCCCAATGGCGGCCCGGGGATTGAGCACCGGCTCAGCCTGATTTACTCGGGTGGCGTCGCGCAGGGCCGCTTCGGTGTCAACCGGTTTGTGGAGCTGGTCTCGACGACGCCCGCGAAGCTGTTCGGTCTCTATCCGCGTAAGGGCACGATCGCGGTGGGCAGCGATGCGGACCTGATAATTTTCGATCCCACCCGCAAGCACACGATCAGCGCGAAGACGCACCACATGCGGGTTGACTATTCGATGTTCGAAGGAATTGAAGTCACCGGAATGCCGGATGTTGTGCTTTCGCGCGGCAACGTCGTCGTGGAGAACAACAAGTTCATAGGCCGCGCCGGCGCGGGCGAATTTGTTCGCAGGGGAACATACGTGCAGCAGTAAGCAGACTTCGCTCAGCAGACAACTGCCGCGAAATTATTGTGAAATCAATATTCCGGCAATTGCGGCGGACATCAGATTCGCCATGGTCCCGGCTAACATTGCCCGCAATCCAAACCGCGCCAATTCGTTTCGTTTGTTCGGAGCGAGAGCGCCAATGCCGCCGATCTGAATTCCGATAGAACTGAAATTGGCGAAGCCGCAAAGCGCGAACGTGGTAATCGTAAAGGTCCGCGGAGCGAGCGTGGCCCTGATATCTCCCAATTGCGCAAAGGCCACGAACTCGTTAAGTACCATACGCGTCCCTAGCAAGTTCCCAATGGACGCCGCCTCATGCCAGGGTACGCCGATGAGCCACGCGACTGGAGCAAAAATCCAGCCCAGCACTTCCTGCAGGCTGTAGGGAAACCAGCCGACGTGAATGTGCACCCAGCCCATCATGGCATTCAGCAGAGCCAGCAGCGCCAAGAAGGTGATGAGCATGGCGCCGACGTTGAGCGACAGATGCAGCCCGTCAATCGTGCCGCGCGCGATTGCGCCAAGAATGTTCGATTCCTTTTCCATTGGCGGCATTTCCACGCGGCCGGCAGTGAGCGGTTGCTCCGTCTCTGGCACCAGCATTTTTGCCATGAGCAAAGTACCCGGGGCAGTCATGATGACAGCCGTCAGCAGGTTCTTCGCGTCGGCGCCGCCCACGCGCATGTAGGCCGCCATCATGCCCCCGGAAATATGCGCCATCCCGCTGGTCATCACGCACATCAGCTCCGATTGCGTCAGGCTGGGCAGGAAAGGCCGGATGGTGAGCGGGGCCTCGGTTTGCCCCATGAAAATGCTGGCTGCGATGTTCAGCGACTCTGCACCGCTCGCGCCCATTACTGCCGTCATGATCCACGCGCCGGCGCGAACAATGAGCTGCATCACTCCCAGGTGATAGAGCACGGCAAAAAATGCAGCGATGAAAATAATAGTAGGCAAGACCTGAAATGCGAAGATCAGCCCGAGTGAGGAGTGTGCCTTCCCTAAATCGCCGAACACGAACTCGGAACCAACGTAGGAAAAGTCGAGGAGCTTTTTCGCGCCGTTTCCCGCTATTTGAAATAACCACTGGCCGGACTTGACGCGCAGTACAAACAATCCAAGGGCAATTTGCAGGCCCAACCCCCAGGCGACGGTCTTGACGCGAATGGCGCGCCGATTGGTGGAAAACGCGAAGGCTAGCGCCAGCATGGTGAGGAGACCGAGAACGCCTGTGAATCGGCCCATTTATGCTCCTCCGGAGCCGCGAATGACGCGATGGACAAGGGGCCGGACCACGGGCGGCGTGGCTGCAATCTGAAAACTGTTGCCTAACAGATCGGCCGCGCGCGCCGCGCGAGTTTCGTCATTGTAATGCACGGTGTAAAGCGGCCCACCGCTGCTGACTTTATCTCCCACTTTCCGGTGCAACACGATTCCCACGGACGGATCAACCGAATCTTCTTTTCTCTCGCGGCCGCCGCCGAGTATCACACCGGCAGTTCCGACCGCTTCACAGGCAATGGCCGAGACGAATCCGCTGGCCGGGCTCACCACTTCAAGCGTGTGGCGCGCCTGCGACAGCAAGCCGGGGTCATCCACAATCGCCTGGTCTCCGCCTTGCAGCGAGACCATCCTGCGAAATTTTTCCAGTGCCTGGCGAGATTCGAGAAGGTGCGTTGCCAGAACTTTCCCCTCCGACGGAGAAGTTGCTTTGGCGCCGAGATAAAACATCCACGCACCCAGTTCCAGACATAGGTCGCGCAGGTCCGCAGGGCCGTGTCCGCGCAGAATTTCGATAGACTCCATCACCTCGAGTGAGTTGCCGATCTTCAATCCGAGCGGCTGGTCCATATCTGTGATCAGGGCGACCACTGACTTGCCCATACGCTCGCCGGTCTCCACCATAAGCTCGGCGAGAAATGCCGCGTCTTTTTCCTCTTTCATGAATGCGCCCGAGCCGGTCTTCACGTCGAGAACGAGACCATCAATTCCTTCCGCCAGTTTCTTGCTCATGATCGAGGCACAGATCAGGTATGGACTCTCCACCGTGGCAGTAACGTCACGAAGCGCGTAGAGTTTGCGATCGGCTGGAGCAATTTCAGCGGTTTGTCCAATCATGGCGCACCCGCAGGCCTCCAGAACGCCACGGAACTGGAATACAGAAAGATTGACGTTGAACCCTGGGATAGATTCCAACTTGTCCAGAGTTCCTCCCGTGTGGGCTAAACCTCGGCCACTGATCATGGGGACAATCAGCCCACCGGCAGCCGCGAGCGGCGCCAGAATAAGGGAGGTTTTATCGCCGACTCCTCCGGTGGAGTGCTTGTCTACTTTTTTCGCGACGAACTCGGAAAGATCGAGCACATCGCCCGAGCGGAGCATCGCATCGGTGAGCCAGGATGTCTCGGCTTTGCTTAGACCGCGCAGAATTACCGCCATCAGCCAGGCAGAGACCTGGTAATCCGGAATGTCGCCGCCGGTGTAGGCGCGAACCAGATATTCGATCTCTTGGCGCGAAAGCTCGCGGCCATCGCGTTTCTTTCGAATTACGTCAATCGCGCGAATGGCCAAAGGCGAAGCCGCGCTTCCTTCGGGTTGGCTCACAGGAGACGGAATCCTTCTGGCAGAAGTTCGGTGATGAGACTCTCCTTCCAACCCTGCGCGGCTGGATAGAAAACTGTCGCGTCCGGCCCGAACTCATAGATTACCTGGCGGCACGCTCCACAGGGCGAACACGGGACACCTTGGTCGTTGACGACAACCACAGCGCGTATGTTAAGCCTGGGACCTGATTTCGCCACGGCAGAAAAAATCGCCGTGCGCTCGGCGCAGTTGGTCATACCGTAGGAAGCATTCTCTACGTTGCAACCGGCAAATATTTCATTCTTTGCCGTCAAAATCGCAGCGCCAACACGGAAATGAGAATATGGCGCATGTGCGTTCACCATTGCCTTGCGCGCAGCTCGCAACAGGCGCTGGCGATCCTTTGCAATGCCGTTTTTTGCCGGTGGGCTCAAAGAAAACTCCGCGGAGGTGAATAAACCGCCTGATTCTAAACTGGAGCGCTGTTTTGCGATAGCGGTTTTCAGAATTGCAGACGAGGAGACTCAAGCAGAATGAACGAGTGAAACGCCAAGCAAGAGATGGTTTTTCGTGTACCGGCGACTTACTTTTCCATCAGGAGAACTTTTTCGGCGTTGTCAATTTCAGTGAGCTTTACTTCGATCACTTCGTTCATTGTCGTTTGCACCGTGCGACCAACGAACGCCGCTTCGATTGGCAGCTCGCGATGGCCGCGATCAATCAGGACGCAGAGCTGCACGCGACTCGGGCGGCCGTGGGAAAACAGCGCATCCAACGCGGCTCGCACCGTGCGGCCGGTAAAAAGAACGTCATCCACCAGCACAATGTTCTTGTCCTGAATGGAAAATCCAATTTCATGTTCCTGCACGAGCGGCTTCGGGCCAAGCGTCGAAAGATCATCACGATAAAAAGTGATATCCAGCACGCCGACCGGAATTTTCACGTCTTCAATCCGGCTGATCAGCTTGCCCAATCGCTCCGCCAGTGGTACACCCCGGCGCCGGACCCCCACCAGGCCCAGATTCTCCACACCGCCGTTCTTCTCGACGATTTCATGGGCCACCCGCACCAGGGTGCGCTCGATTTCCGAGGCCGACATCAATTGCGCTTTTTCGCGAAGACCAGTTTTTCGCACAGTATTTTCCGCTCTCATTGTGGTTGCATAATACGCAGGCGCGCGGCGACTGGCAAGCGCTCTTGCCATGCCCCCAGCCGCTAACCCGCTAGCGTAGCCAGAGTCTCTGCCAGGATCAGGGTTCCGCGAGCAATGTCCTCCGGCGATGCGTATTCGTCAGGCCGGTGACTGTATCCATTCCGGCACGGGATAAACAACATTGCGACCGGAGCAATGCGCGACATGAACAGCGAATCGTGATAAGCGCGGCTCACCATGGGCAAGAAATTCAGTGCGTGTTTCCGACAGGATCGCAAAAGTGCCTCAATGATCTCGGGCGCGCAATCGGCGGGTGCATCGGCGTTCAGCAGTTCGTTGCTGATCGAAACGCTTCGCTTCGACGAAATCAGACGAATGGCGTTCTCAATCTTTTGTAATACGCTGTCCCGGCGTGAGAGATCTGTATCCCGAACATCAATCCCCAGGCGAACGCGGCTGGGAATGCTGTTGATCGCGCCAGGAAACACCTCGCAGATACCGACTGTAGCGACCGTATCCGTGGCTCCGCTGTTTCGGGCCAAACTTTCAATCTCGAGTATCAACTCCGCCGCAGTGCACAGGGCGTCACGCCGGTCGGCCATGAGTACTCCGCCGGCATGGCCGCCAGCGCCTTCAATCAAAATGCGCAGGCTGGCGGGAGCGGCAATTTTTGTCACTACGCCGAGGGGAATACGTTGCCGCTCCAGGATCGGTCCCTGCTCGATGTGTAGTTCCGCGAAAGCTTTGTAATAATTCTTCGGCAGTTTCACGTCAGCAAGTTCTCCCCGCATTCCTGCCTGGAGCCGGGCTTCTTCAACCGAATGCCCGTCTTTGTCTGTTAATTTTCCTGCGGTTTCCGGAGCGAGCATTCCTGAAAGTAATCGGCTGCCCAGGCAGCCAATGCCAAACCGGGTCGGCTCTTCAGAGGTAAAAACCAAAAGTTCAATCGAATGTTTTGGACAAAATCCACTGCGCCGCAGAGCACGAATAGCCTCCAGACCGCCCAGCACCCCGACCACGCCGTCATACTTGCCGGCATTTGGAATGGCATCAATATGCGAACCCGTTCCGATCGCAGGCGCATTGGGGTCCCCGCCCTCCCAACGTGCAAAGGTGTTGCCAATCGCATCCTGCCTTACGAGAAGCCCAGTTTCCTCGCAACGTGTCTTGAGCCAGGCGCGCGCTTTTATGTCGGCGGCGGTGAAAACAATTCTGGTTACGACAGGCGGCTCCGCCTGGGAAATCGAAGCCAGCGCCTCGATCTCAGCCATCAATTTATCTTGATCAACAGACAGATTCATCGCTGCGAGCCCGCGAGCGGATGCCTGTTCCAATCTTTGTAAATGAGATACTTGGCCGGCTTCTTGCCGATTGCGCCAAACCACTGCGGGCACCACGGCGCCATCCAGATGAAATCCCCCGCAGCAACCGGGTACCAGCCATCGCCCAGCCGATAAATTCCGCCGCCTTCGAGCATCAGCAGGCCGTGCTCCATGATGTGCATCTCCACCATGCTGAGGGCCGCGCCCGGCTGATACGTCATTGTATTGACGGCGAAATCGAAGCACATTTCGTCCGGCAGAAGGCACTTCACTTGGAGATCCGGATCGTCCCCGAGAGGGTGGGACTCTACAACGTCTTCACTCGAGGCGATAAGATGGGATGGCTCGGTCGAATCCAGAGCCTGATAGGGCTTCTCGATCACCGCCATCCGGGTTGCTTTGTTCGCGATCACACGATGCGACATTCCTTCCGGCAGATAAGCGTAGCCTCGAGATTTCAAATCATAATTGTTGCCGCCAACTTCCAGGCGAGCTTCACCTTCGATCAGGAAAATAAATCGCTGAGCAAAAGTTTCCCCTAATTGCCCGCCCGGCCCTAATTCCGCCGTGTATTGCGTAAACTTCGCTCCCATCGCGGGACCTACCTGAACAATCGCCGAGCAGTTCTTCATGCCCGGAAGCACAGTTCGCACAAAGGTGTCAGGTGTGAGCAGCAGATGATTCGGTTTGTGCGAACTGCGGGTTTGGCCGAGCTTATGCACGCCGGATCCCCGAAACAAATTCAGAACAAGCAGCCAGCTGATCGAGCAAATGCATTCCGCATGCAATCGCCTTCGCCACGTCTCCAACTGCCACCGCTTCGGCTGGGTCGTGGCTGACGCCGCCGGGAGTGCGCAGAAAAATCATTGCGGACGGAATCTTTCTAGCCATGATCATGGCGTCATGGCCCGCACCGCTCACCATACGACGCGGCTCCGCTCCAGTTTTGCGAATCGCTTGCTCGATTTGTCCAACAAGAACTGCATCCATCTTTACCGCCGGCTGAGCGAGCAAGGTTCTATTTTGTACAGACAGGCCCCTTTTTCTGGCAATGTTTTCCGCTTCGGCTGCAAGATGACGCACCATACTCAGTCTCACTTCGTCTTCGCCGTGACGCACGTCCAGACTCAGCCGCACTTCGCCGGCAACGACGTTGGTCGCCCCGGGCGTGGCCTCAATTCTCCCGACCGTCGCCACCAACTGGGAGACATTCTGAGCTCTGCGCTCGACCTCCGTAATCCACTCCGCCGCACCAGCCATTGCATCGTAACGTAGGTGCATGGGCGTAGTGCCCGCATGATTGGCCCGACCGACAAAAGTGAATTCCAATCGGCTTTGTCCGGCAATGGCCTCGACAGCCCCTAGTGGGCGTCCCATTTGCTCAAGCACAGGGCCTTGCTCGATATGAAATTCAAGGTATGCGAGGCTATCAGGTTTCAAAGCAGCCTGGGGGATATTACTGGCGTCGAGTCCGAAGTTTCGAATCGCCTGCCGTACGGAAACCCCCTGCGCGTCTTGATTGGCCAGAAGAGCTTCATCCACATCCCCCACCAGAGCTCGACTGCCGATGAACGGAATACCAAAGCGAACTCCTTCTTCCTCCGAAAAGCCAACGATCTCGATTCTGAACGGCAGCCTTCGCCCATCCAGCACTTCCAGCAGGGCAACCCCAAGAACTACGCCGAGAACACCATCATAAGCGCCGGCGTTCGGAACTGTATCGAGATGCGAACCAATCAGAAGTCGTGGTGCCTCAAGAGACGCGCCGGAATAAACTGCCCGCAGATTTCCAGCGGCATCGATCTTAACTTCCAATCCCAGAAGTTCCATCCACGTAGAAATCTCCCGATGGCAGTCCTTCATCGGGGCAGATAGAAATGTCCGGCGTGTGCCGCGCGAGTCTTCGCTAAAGCGTGCCAGCCTCTGGCATCTTTCTACGACCCGGTTCGCGCACGCTTCCATGTCAACGGTCGTTCGCAATGAATCAATCCGAAGGGCTGATGTCACGTCGTCTCTACGCCTCGCGTATGACTTTAGCAGCGCCCCAGCCCACCAGCACGAGCGCGATCAGAATCTCCCAGTTGTAACCGTTCCCGTAAGTAGCAACGGGGAAGTGATTGCTGATCATGAGAAACACAACCGGCACCGCCATGAACGTGTTGTGTTTGGATCGCAACTTTGCCTGCGCGCTCAGCGCCGGATCGAAGCTCGCGCCCTCTGCGGCGGCCGCGATCAGTTTGCGCTGCGCGGGAAGTATGCGGAACCACACGTTCGCGGTCATGATTGTGCCGAACATCCCGCCAATTTCAATGTAAACCACTCGGCCGGGAAAGACGTGGGTTAGTCCCCAGGCAAGCACGGCCATTATTACCAGCGAGAATGCGGCAAATACCAGCTCAGATCTACCCAGCGCCGAGCGTAAAGCCAAGTCGTAAACCTGCCAGCCTATGGCCAAGACCGCCAGACCGATGAGAATGCCGACCGATTGCGAAATGTTCGCGACATCCGGATCAACGAATCCGCCGGTCAGGTAATACACCAGAAATAGCAGAACGATTCCGCTGATCCAGGTCATCAACGCTTCCCAACGGAACCAGCTGACCTGTTCCGGGGCAACGCCCAAAGATTTCTGTTTCTCCACGGCGTAGAAACCGCCACTATGGACCATCCATACTGCCAGGGGCTTTTCAGCGTTTCCCGCCCTCTTTTCCATACGGCTGAATTTCCCGTCGAGCCAGGTGAAGTAGTAGGTTTGGCCAACCCACATGATGGCCGCAAACACGTGAAACCAGCGCACGCCAAGATTCAGCCACTCGCGAATCGAAGAGCTCATCTTTCAGGCCCCCGCGTGAACGGTTACCGGTCCTGTATGGAACCACAAAACAGTGTCTTGGGATGGGAAACCAAGCATCGTTCAGCTTCCCCGATAAGTCGAATAGCCATTTGGGCTCAGCAGCAGCGGAATATGGAAATGGGTTTCTTGCTCTTGCACGCGAAATGTCACTTCAACAACAGGGTACAAAGCAGCGAGCTTTTTCGCCGCGAAATAGCTCTCTGTATCAAAGGTCAGACGATAAAGCCCGGCAGTTAAAGCATGAGCCTCCGGCAGCATCTCCGTGCAGCGACCATCATTGTCTGTGAGGGCGGAAGCCAGCAGCCGCCAATCGCCGGAAGCTTCCTTCCGCTCCAGCCGCACCGGTACATTGCTTGCCGGGTGGCCTTGAACTAAATCCAAAATGTGTGTCGAAATCCGGCTCATCCCTGCAGCCATTTCTTCAAGCGGATGTGCGTGATCTGGCGCTGCTGCTCGGCCGCCTCGCGCAATTCAGCGGCCGGCTCATTTTGCAGCCGCCGATGCAGAATCTCCAAAATCTGCGCCGCGGACTTCCCGCTGGCGCACACGATGAAAATGTGTCCGAAACGACGCTCGTACTCCCGATTGCCCTCTGCCAGCGCCGCTTCCGCTTCGCCGGAGGCCGAAACATTCCCTTGTTCTTGCGCCGACCACGCCCTTGACTGAATAGAAGTGGCAGCCGCGGCTGTCTCGCCGATACGAGGATGGCTGCGAAAGGCCTCCATCCAATCCGACTCGGGCAAGCTCCACCATGTTTCGTCCGAAGCAGCGAGCATGGATGCTTGGTCTGTGATCGGCCGCCGGCCCGCCATAAGTCGAGCCCAGGAGCCTGACCCGCAACACGGCAGTATCTCATTCTCCGCTTCGCTCGCTGCGAGCCGGTTCCAGCGATCGAGCTGCGCAACTTCTGATTTCTGGCTCGCCTGCAGCCGCGCGAGAAATTCGGCCACGAGATTGCCTACGATCGCTGTGCGGTATCTCGCGGTTGAGCGAATGTCGTCAATCGGCTTGATCTCGCCGATGGCAGTTTTCTTCGCCAGCGTAAGCAAGGCAGGCTCAATGCGCCGTCCAATCACTATCTTTTCGGTTTGTCGCAGCCGTAGCGGAACCGGCGCCACGCTGCCTACCGCAATTCGCACTTCCTCCACCAGCCCGTTGGAAAGCTTGCCCAAGGCCGCCATGCAAGCCTTGGAGATAGCCTGCGCGTTGCGCGCTCCAACCTTTCGCGCATAGGCAAAGTAGTTCGAGAACCGCCTGCGGAGGCGCACGGCCCGTATGAGCTCTTCGCCTGCAAGCTGTGTCGTCTTGTACCCGGTATGAAAGTTCGAATAGGGAACCACGCGCTCACCGCGGGCACAGACTAGAGTCAAATCGGCCTCGTACACCAGCAGAGCAGGCAGCGAATCCGCGGCGGGGGACGCATTTATGATGTTGCCTCCGAGTGTGCCACGATTTTGGTTAGCAATTCCGCCCGTCCATCGAGCGGCGCTCGCCAGGAGTGGAAATTCTTTTGTCACGACATCATGCTCGAGAAAATCTCTGTATGTACAAGCAGCCCCAATCTCAACCTCATCGGCACGTACGTTGATTCGCCGCAATTCAGGCAAGTTCCAAATACTGACCAGCTTCCGAGCAGGCAACTTGCCCGCCGCGTAGAGCACCATCACATCCGTGCCGCCCGCAATCGGCAACCACTCGCCCGGTTCATTGGCAAGGATAGACATCACTCCTTCCAGACTGCCGGGCGCGATCAATTCAAATTCAACAGGATTCGATCTCATGCCGCGTTCCTGCGCCGAGCGGCTTCTTCCACCGCTTCGAAGATCTGCATATAGCCAGTGCAGCGGCACAAATTGCCCGCCAGTCCCTCGCGAATGTCCTGCTGGGTGGCATTCGGCTTTCGGGTTATCAGGTAGAAAGCGGCCAGAATCATACCCGGCGTGCAGATACCGCACTGCGCCCCTCCGCGCTCAAGAAAGCACTTCTGCAAGTCATTCAATTCCGGAGTGCCAACTCCTTCAATCGTCACAATTTCCGAGTTCTCCGCTTGCAGCACCGGCACCAGGCAGCTATTTACCAGCACGCCATCCAGCAAGACCGAACACGAACCGCATTCTCCTTCGCCGCAGCCTTCTTTCGTACCAGTCAGGTTCAATTTTTCTCGTAGCACATCCAACAGCCGCTCCATCGGATATGCGCTGACTTTCCGCAACTCGCCATTGACTGTGAAGGAAATCTGTCGCGGCACGGCTGGGCCAGCTTCGCTCATCGCACTCCGCCAGCGGGAGACAACCGATCTTCTGCTTGGTTTTCGGATCGGCCAGTCATCGCTTCGAAAATATCCTCGGGTAACAGTGGAATGGAATCAAACGGAACTCCAAGAGCATCTTCCACCGCGTTGATGACCGCGGGCGCCGGCCCATCCATCGGCAGCTCACCGATTCCCTTTGCCCCGAAAGCTCCATGAACGTTGCCCAATTCCTCAAAGAACACTCGGATCGGGGGCAGATCGGCTGAAGTCGGCATGATGTAGTTCGTCATCTGCGCGTTCTGCATGCGCCCATTCTGCCATAGCACTTTTTCATACAGCGCGAACCCGATGGCTTGCGCGACGCCACCCGTGATCTGTCCCCGCGCCAGCACAGGATTCAGGATCTTGCCGATTTCCTGGAGCGCTACAAAATCGTTGATGCTCACGTTGTAAGTGCACAGATCTACCGTGACTTCTGCCACGTAAACTGCCCAGGCAAAAGCTGCGTAAGCCTCGCCGCGATACTGCTGATCGTCCCAGAAAATTCCGCTCGGCTCTTCATACCGCGCCAGCGAGCGCAGCCTGCCATGCGTAGCCACGTAATCCCGGCATGCCACCTGAAACTCTTCCGGTGCGTAGGACTCTTTCGCCAGGCCGTTCGCGATCAGAGTCTCCTTTACGCCCAGCGCTGCAGAATGCACCAGCTTGCCGACAATCATTGCCGTTCGCGAGGCCACGGTTGGCCCGCTGTTCGGAACTTCGCTCGTATCCGGCTGCGCAATGGTCACAGATTCATATGGCAGTCCGAGTGCCTCTGCCGCAATCTGGCAGAGCACGGTCCTGGTCCCCTGCCCAAACTCCGTGCTGGAAACCAGAACCTGCACGCTGCCATCCGCGCATCCATCAACCCCCACCACCGAACTCAAATATCGTTCTCCTGAGCCGGTGAAACCGGCGCCGTGGAGGAAAGCGGCGATTCCTATTCCTTTTTTTGTCGTGCCCCCCTTGTTTTCAAGCGCAAACTTTTCTTTCTTGGCGTCGTAGTCGGAGAGCTCGAGCGCCCGATCCAGAAGCCTGTTCAGATCAATGGCTTCTCTTACTTTCTGTTCCGTCGTGGTCGTTTCTCCCGGTCTCAGGAAGTTACGTCGGCGAATTTCAGCGGGCGAAAGTCCCACCGCTTGGGCGATGCGATCCATGTGGCGCTCCATGGCAAACAGACTCTGCGGCGCCCCGAAACCGCGAAAAGCCCCGTGCGGCGGCACATTTGTGGCGACCGCCTTCGCGCGAATGCGCACGCTCGGCCAGTAGTAGGGCCCGCCCGCGTGAATCGTGGCGCGCGAAAGGACCACCGGAGACAAAGTCGTGTACGCCCCGCCATCAATAGTGAGTTCAATCTCGCCGCCCAGAATTTTTCCCTCTTTCGTGACTGCCGTCCGGTGGCGGGTGCGCGACGGATGGCGCTTGGTCGTGGCCACCATGTCCTCCATGCGGTCGTAGATAATTTTCACCGGCCTTCCGGATTTCATCGCCAGTAACGCCGCATGGCCGGAAATCATCGAAGGATATTCTTCTTTGCCTCCGAAGGCTCCGCCGGTCTCCATCTGTACCACGCGTACATTTTCCGCGGGCAAATTGCAGAGCGCCATCAATGCCTTGTGAACGTAATAGGGACACTGTAGTGAGCCCCACACCGTAATCCCGTGCTCCGCGTCCCACGTGGCGATCACTCCATTGTTCTCGATGTAGAGCTGCTCCTGAGCGCCGGTCGAGTATTCGCCTTCTACAATGTAGTCGGCTCTCGCCCACACTTCGTCCACGTTGCCTTTGTTGATCAGGTACGTTTTGAATGTGTTGTCGGCGCCCCAGATTATCGCATCGCATTTCTCACTCTCTTCAATGGTGAAGATCGCAGGCAAGGGCTCATACTCGATGGCGACTGCCCCTGCCGCCTTGCGCAGAATGTGACGATTCGGATGGGCCAGCAGCAGAATCGGTTCTTCGGTATGGTTAACCGCCCCATCGGCCAAACAGGGCTGGTCGTCAACAATGAGAGCAATGCAATTCTTTCCTGGGATATCGCGCGCGGAGACAACGACGAACTCATCCCAGGGAATTCCGTCGCCAAACATGATTTTCCTGATGCGGCCCCGTGGAATCGCGCTACGCACTGTTGCCCCGTAAAGCATTCCGGGCAGTACCATATCGTCAACGTACCGGGCCACGCCGGTGACCTTCTCCCGGCCTTCCTTACGCGGGACGGGGGTGCCGATGATTTGGCTCTGCTTCATGTGAACATTTCGAAACCATTGTGCATCTGGTGCCTCTGCTGTGTGCGCCGTTTAATTGATCACCGCCATAAAGAAATCGAGCTTTCCCGTCACCCAACAAATTCCCGGCCGATCGGCTCCCGGGCAAACTTTCCGTCGCAAAAGACCAGGCTACCTCGCACATAGGTCGCCATTACAACGCCGCGCAATTCCTTTCCCATGTAAGGAGAAATTGCGTGACGATAATGCAGTTTGTCCGGGCTGACAACAAATCCCGCATCCGGATCGAAGATTACAAAATCAGCGTCAAATCCAGCGGCTATTTTTCCTTTGTGCTGGTGGCAACCCGCTAAGCGCGCCGAACTCTCCGCCATCCAGCGCGCAATATCCCCAAGCGTGAAGCCACGGCGCCATGCTTCCGTCCACATCACTGGCAAGGCAACTGAAAGGCTCGCGATACCACCCCAGGCGCTTTGAAAATCTCCCGCCTCGATTCTTTTCATCGCGGGCGGGCAGGGAGAATGATCGGTGGCAACCAGATCAATCACGCCGTCCCTTAACCCCTGCCATAATTTCTCGCGATTGTCGCGGCCCCGAATCGGTGGGGCGCACTTGCACAATGTGGCGCCGTCGGCAATGTCTTCCGCTGCGAAATAAAGATAGTGAGGACACGTCTCTACCGTCAGCTTCATTCCCGACGTGCGCGCTGCGCAAAGCTCCGCAAGGGCTTCGCTCGTCGCCAAATGCACGATGTGCAATCGCAATCCGTATTCCCGGCAAAGCGAAATCATCAGGCGAATCGCGCTGATCTCTGCTTCATCCGGCCGCGATTGCAGATAAGTCCAGTAGCGTCTCCAATCAGCCGCGGCCAGTCGGTCAGCGGCGGCGCTCACCGGCCCGGGCAGTTCGGCATGGACCAGCAACGGCCGGTCGGACATTGCGATTTGCGGCAGGGCCGCGCGCAACTCCGCCTCGCCAACCATGGTGAAGCCGTCAATTCCCGGATGAATCAGAAAACATTTGAAACCGCGCACGCCGGCTGCGGCCAGGTCGGCGATCTCGCTCTGATTGTCATGAACAACTCCGCCCCAAGCCGCCCAATCAACCTGGCAATTTCCCTTCGCGGCTTTGCGTTTCGCTTCGAGCGCGGCTACGTTCGTTGTGGCAGGGAGGCAATTGAGGGGCATGTCAACCAGCAGCGTGTAACCTCCGGCTGCCGCGGCGCGAGTTGCGGTCGCAAAGCCCTCCCAATCGCTGCGTCCTGGATCATTGATATGCACGTGCGAATCTACAAGTCCGGGCAAGATCGCCGCGTCGCGGAAATCCAGTGTCTCGGTCCCCGTGGGAATCTCGCCAGCATTGGTCACGTCTCGAATTCGCTCACCGTCCACCAGAACAGCGGCCGGTCTCACTCCCTCGGGTGTAACGACGCGACGGGATCGAAAAGCTCGCAACTTGGTCCTCAACTCAGCAGATACACAACAAGATGATTAAGAGCCTAACGTGGGCATGCCTGTTTTTCAATCGTGCGCATGTACCGCGAACGTGGGCAGTCAAGATGCGAAAGATTTTGTGAAGCTGTGTCTGCAGCTTATACTCATTGGCCAGCGGCGCGGCGAATGGTCCATGTTGACTGATTTGCGCGAACTCGTATGCTGCAACCGTGAAAGATTAGTGCGTGCTGAGGACGCGAAATGGACAGGCACTACATGGCTCGTGCGATCGAGCTTTCAGTCAAGAATGTGCAATCGGGACGCGGCGGCCCGTTCGGCGCCTTAATTGTGAAGGACGGAAATGTTGTTGCCGAGGCCGCCAATCAGGTTACGGCAACGAACGATCCCACCGCACATGCAGAAGTGCTCGCCATCCGCGAAGCCTGCAGCAAGCTCGGCGGCTTCGAACTCAAGGGCTGCGAGCTCTACACGTCGTGCGAGCCCTGCCCCATGTGCCTGGGCGCGATCTATTGGGCCCGCCTGGATCATGTCTATTTCGGCGGAATTGCGGCTGACGCGGCGCAGGCCGGTTTCGACGACTCGGCAATCTATGAGGAAATCGCGCAGCCGCACCAACACCGAGTCATCCCCATGACCCAGATGATGCGCGAAGAAGCGCTCGCCGCCTTTCGCGCCTGGGAAAAAACACCCAACAAAGTTCCTTATTGATGCTGAATCGCGACTCACCCACTGTCGGCTGTCGGGGCCAAGCGTAACAGCGAAACTGCCGGGTTTGCCGTCATCTTGAACATTGAGGTAAGCACTTGATCGCTCGCTACTTCAAACTGGCCGAAAACGAAACCACTGTTAAACAGGAAATGCTGGGTGGGCTCACGACATTTGTCACCATGGCCTACATCATTGTCGTGAATCCGCAAATCCTCGCCCAGACCGGCATGCCGGCAGAAGGGGTGGTTTTCGCCACTTGTATCTCGGCCGCGGCGGCCACGCTGGTCATGGGTGTGTATGCGAATTACCCGATTGCCCTCGCGCCCGGAATGTCGCTGAACGCTTATTTCACCTATTCCGTCTGCATGAACATGCACATCCCCTGGCAGACGGCGCTGGCGGTCGTCTTCTTCTCCGGCGTGCTTTTCTTGCTGCTTACCGTCTCGCGCATTCGCGAGCAGATCGTGAATGGCATACCCGACTGCCTCAAACATTCCACCGCCACCGGCATCGGTATGTTTATTGCCTTCGTCGGCCTGCGGAATGCCAAGCTGGTCGTCGCGAATGCCGCCACGTTCGTCGGGCTGGGCAGCTTCTCTGACAAAGAAGTGCAGACCGCTTGCTTCGGCCTCGCCCTTACGCTGGTGTTGATGACACGAAAAATCCATGCTGCGATTTTAATCGGTATCTTCGGCACCGCCCTGCTTGGAATTGTTCGCGGAATCTCACGCTGGCCGGCCGCCATTTTCTCCATGCCGCATCCGCTCGGTACTCTTTTCAAGCTCGATTTCCGCGGAGCCACTCATCTCGGGCTGCTCGAAATTCTCTTTGCTTTCCTGTTTGTAGATCTGTTCGATAACGTCGGGACCCTCGTCGCCGTCTGCGAGCAAGGTGGATTCGTGCAGAACGGCAAGATTCCCCGCGTGGGACGGGCTCTCGTGGCGGATGCAGTCGGGACCCTTTTCGGTTCCTTGACCGGCACTTCGACCATCACCAGCTACATTGAGAGCGCCGCGGGCGTGGCGGCCGGCGCACGGACCGGGCTGAGCAACATTGCGGTTGCTGCTCTGTTTCTCTTGGCTACCTTTTGTTGGCCGCTGGCGACGGCCATTCCCGCCTATGCCACCGCTCCAGCTCTGATTCTGGTGGGCGCGCTGATGGCCGAATCCATTGCCCGCATCGAATGGACTGAATTCAGCGAAGCCGTGCCGGCGTTCATCACCACGCTGGCGACACCACTTACTTTCAGTATCGCCACAGGCCTCAGCCTGGGGCTGATTTCTTACACTGTCGTGAAGATTGCCGCCGGAAAACTGGGTGAGATCAACCTGCTCGTCTGGATCCTCACCGTCTTGTTCATCTTGCGTTACATTTATCTGGCTGTGAGTTGAAGCCCGTTACAACTCTTCAAGCATTAGAACGCTGTGAGTAATCGAGGGGATCAGTACTTCGGCTGTATACGCAGCGCGAGGCGATTGCGCAAATCCGCTTCTTTGCCCGTATAATGAGGCCAGATGCCCAGGTATTCCATCGTCGTGCCGCTGCATAACGAGCAGGAGAACGTCACCGAGCTCTATGACCGGCTTAAGGCGACCATGGAAGCGAACGGCGAAAGTTTCGAGCTTGTCCTGGTGGATGATGGTTCGCGCGACCGCACCTTCCACATGCTACGCGAAATCGCCGCCATAGACAGCCGAGTGACGGTGGTTCGACTCCGCCGCAACTTTGGCCAGACTTCGGCCTTAGCGGCGGGATTTGACCATGCGCGCGGGGATTACATCATCGCAATGGACGGCGATCTGCAGCACGATCCCGCTGACATTCCGCTATTTCTGGAGAAAATTGGCGAGGGCTATGACATTGTCAGCGGCTGGCGCAAGCGCCGCATTGACAATCTGTGGCTGCGCCGCATCCCGTCGCGCTGCGCCAACTGGATGATGGCCCGGCTCAGCGGCGTGGATATTCACGACTTCGGAACGACATTTAAGGCTTATCGCCGCGAGATTCTGGAGCAGGTTCCGCTGTACGGTGAGTTGCACCGCTTTATCCCGGCGCTGGCGTCGTGGCACGGCGCATCCATCTGCGAAGTACCCATCCGCAACGTGAATCGCGCCCGCGGCAGTTCACATTATGGAATCACGCGGACGCTGGGAGTTTTCTTCGATCTCATCACCATTCGGTTTCTGCTTCGCTATTTGTCCCGTCCGTTGCATTTCTTCGGAACTCTGGGCATGCTCAGTGTTCTGGCAGGTTCGGGGATCAGCATCTGGCTGCTGATGGAGAAGTTCCTGCACCATGCCGACGTGATGTCGCTGCACGGGCCACTGATGATTTTTGCCGCTGTGCTCCTGCTGGCTGGCATGAATATGCTGGCCGTCGGTCTGCTGGGCGAGTTGCAGGTGCGCCACTATTACGAACCCAGCCGGCGGGCGCCCTATACGGTGGACCGGGTTCTGCGCTCGCAAAGCGAAGAGCACACCATCACGGAATAGCGCCGCCCTCTCTTTGCTCAACGCCGCTTTTACTTGCTGAAAGCCTCTTTGTTCACCACGTAAGGCATCTTTGTGATGTCGCCGCCGTAATTGGCTTCCAGCACGTCAATCAGACCCTGCACGCAGCGTCCCGCCATGCCCTTGTTCGGATCGGTAGATAAGCGCGTGATCTTGCCGGTGCTGGCCACGTGAGGATAGAGACGGCAGCGCTCCTCGATGGCCGGGTCACGCAAAGGCGAATCTGCCGGCAGAGGTTCTTTCTCATAAACATCGAGTGCGGCGCCGGCGATCCAATTTTCTTTCAGGGCCCGCGCCAGGGCACTTTCATCCACCACCGGGCCCCGCGAGGTGTTCACCAGAAAAGCCGTCGGTTTCATTTTGCGCAGTGTAGTTTCGTTGAACAAGTGGAAGGTCGGAGTTGCGCTCTCGCCCTCGCGCAGCAGCGGAACATGCACGCTGACAAAGTCGCCCTGGGCCAGGGCGTCACCAAGATTGACATATTTGATCCAGGTTTTGTCTTTGCAAATGCCCCGCGCCAGTCGCAAGTCCTTCACTTCCTGAATCGCCTTTACGTACTCGTGATTCTGATACGCGGGATCGTAGCAGAGGATATTCATATCGAAGCCGGTGCATTTCTTGATCATGGCCAGCCCGATGCGGCCGGTGCCGATAATTGCAACGGTCTTGCCCGTTACCTCATCGCCGAGAAAGGGAAGATATGGATGCCAGTAGCTCCACTTGTTTTCGCGAGTCAGGTGTTCGGCGGTCCACATTTTGCGGGCCAGATCGCCCATCATGAAGAACGCAAACTCGGCTGTGGCTTCGGTAAGCACATCTGCCGTGTGAGTAAAGGGAACTTGGTAGCGATTGGCGTCAGCGCGATTGATGTTGTCAAAGCCGACGGCGATCTGCGCCACCGCTTTGAGCGTTCCTTTGCCGGCTTCAAAAACCTCGGCATCAATCTGATCGCGAAGTGTAGTGATCAGGCCATCAATTCCCGCGCGGACTTTTTCCAGAATCAGTTTTTTCGGCGGCGCCTGCGGCTGCGGATAGACTTCAACTTCATAGCCGCGCTGGCGCAGCAAATCGAGAGACTCTCCAATATCACAGGTGGCAAAAACGCGGAACTTGTGGGCCATAGTCGTTCAGGATCAGCCCGGAAACTTCCATCGCGTCGCGGAATTGAGCGAGTTCTTCTCGCTTAATCCAAACACGACGGCCGGACGCACTGCATAGATGGGCTCTTTGAGATTCAGGATGTCTTCTTTCATGGAAGACATGTCGAATTTATATTTGCGTTCATACAGGACCAGCATTTGTCGCCGGACCGCG
>Ga0335078_10001934_pt1 | contig 31324 bp, 30 predicted proteins | sample Lox_Sample_32_FD_206711 | JGI IMG/M metagenome (GOLD analysis project Ga0335078, IMG submission 206711) | Soil microbial communities from Loxahatchee National Wildlife Refuge, Florida, United States - Lox_Sample_3.2 | ecosystem: Environmental > Terrestrial > Soil > Wetlands | place: USA... | reverse complement strand
CGCTTTGCCTGGGCGCGCTGACCACAAGCCCGCAGGTCGAGGACGTCGTTTCCGGCGCCGACGTGGTGCTCGCGGTGGGCACCCGCTTCCAGGGCCACAGCACCCGCAACTGGCGGCTGTCCTTCGGCGGCACGCTGGCGCACCTGGACGCCGACCCCGCGGTCATCGGCCGCAACTACCCGGCCGCCCTGCCGGTCGTCGGCGACGCCAGGATCGGCCTCGGGCTACTGCTCGGGCTGATCGACGGCGTGAGCACCGACCCTGAGCACGCGGCGAAGGCCAGGTCGGCCGCCGAGGCGGCGCGCCGCGACGCCCGGGCCAGGATCGGCGAGGACTACTGCCAGATCATGGACGCCATCCGGCGGCACGCACCGCACGATTCCGTCATCGTCAGGGACGCGACCGTGCCCGCCTACGTGTGGGGCGACCGGCTGCTGCCGATCCTGCGGCCGCGGACGTCGGTCCGGCCGGCCTCCGCGGCGATCGGCCCTGGCCTGCCGCTCGCGCTCGGCGCGGCGGCGGGCAGCGGCCGCCCGGCCGTGCTGATCGCCGGCGACGGCGGGTTCATGCTGCACGTCGGTGAGCTTGTCACCGCGGTACAGCATGACCTGCCCGTGGTGATCTGCCTGTTCAACGACCGAGGCTACGGCGTGCTGCGCGGCATCGAGGCCCGTCAGTTCGACGGAAGGAACTTCGGCGTCGACCTCACCACGCCGGACTTCCCCGCCCTGGCGAAGTCGATGGGCGTGCGGGCGGCCCGGGTGGCCGGACCCGCCGAGTTCGAGTCCCGGTTCAGCGAGGCGATCGCGTCGGGCCGTCCGGCGCTGATCGACGTCGACATGACGGCCCTCAGCCCGCTCACCCTGCCAGGCACCCGTCCGTCGGGGCGCGCATAGCGCGAGCGCGTGGGTCAGCGCATCCGGTACTCCACCCTGGAACGCCCGGCATGAGCCGCCTGCTGGCGGAACGCGCGGGCATCCGCCGGGCCGTAAATGGCCTTGTACTCGCGGAACACGGTCCACAGGGCCCTCAGCAGGCTAGCCAACCGGCTCGTCGGCATCCTGCATCGAGGTGCCCCCAGAAGGATTCGAACCTTCGCACCTGGCTCCGGAGGCCAGTGCTCTATCCCCTGAGCTATGGGGGCCAGGCGACGCAGCAAGGCTACCAGTCCGCGGCGGCGGTTGTGACACGTGCGCCTGACACCTGTGCCGGACACGATCGCCTGCCGCTTACCCAAGTTCCGGCCGGACCAGGTACTCTCACCGAGTGTGACGCAAGGTTTGGGGCGGGTGCTTGTCGTGGACGACGACGAGGTGATCAGGCAGCTCATCGCGGTGAACCTGCAACTGGAGGGGTTCGAGGTGGCGACCGCCATTGACGGGCAGGACTGCCTTGACAAGGTGGTGGAGGTCGCGCCCGACGTGATCACGCTCGACGTGATGATGCCGCGCCTCGACGGCTGGGAGACGGCGGTCCAGCTGCGCAAGTCGCCGGAGACCGTGCGCATCAAGATCGTGCTGATCACGGCCCGCGCGCAGGAAGAAGACATCGCGCGGGGCGGGCACGTCGGTGCGGACGCCTACCTGACCAAGCCGTTTGACCCCGGCGAGATGATCCGGGTGGTCCGCGAGCTGGCCGGCGCCCCGCCCGCCTGACGCCCGCGGGCGCCTGATTACCGAACGTGATCTCCAGCGACCTGCGGCGCGCGCTGCGCCAGGCGGCCGCCACGGCGGGCTTCCCGCCCGGCGCCGACCCGGGCCTGCGCCCCACCGGAATCCCAGGCCAGTACGCCGCGAGCGTCGCCCGCGCACTCGGCGGGCACCCCCGTGAGACGGCACGCGACCTGGCCGCCGCACTCGCCGATGCGCCCTGGATAGAAAGGGCCGAGGTCACCGGACCCGGTTACGTCACCGTCACGGTGACCGCCGCGGCCCTCGCCGCCGTCGCGGACCGGGTCACCGAGGCCGGGCCCGGCTGCGCCGCGAGCGACGCGCTCGCCGGGGTGACCCTTACCGCTCCGCCGCCGGGCGACCCGCTGGCCGCCGGCACGTGGGAAGAGGCACGGTCGGCACTCGCCGCGCGGCTGACCGCCCGTCTCGCCGCCGCGGCGGGCGCTGAAGTTCCGGTAGCAACCCGCCACCGTTCCGGCCAGCAGGGAACCGAACCGGACGCGAACCCGCGGCAGCAGGACCACCTCGCCTCCGGCGAGATCGCCGCGGCGGTGGCCTTCGCCGGGCGCGATGCCGTCACGTTCGCCCTGGCCAGGGCGATACCGGGCCGGCCATTGCGGGTGGAGCCTGAGATAATCGCGAGGCACGTGGCCGCCAATCCCGCCTATGCTGTGAGGTACGCGCACGCCCGCGCCGCGTCCGGGGTGCGCTGGGCTCTTATCGCCCGGGGGGACGACCCCCCGTACCTCCCGCTGTCCCGGCATGCGGGCCCGATGGCAGAGACCGCCATCGTATCTGGCCCGCCCGCCGGGACGGTGACCTGGGAGGATACGGGCAAGACCGTTCGGGAGGCAGGGGCTGTGCCGCGCCGCTCGCCCGCCGATCCGGGGGAGCTGGCTCTGCTCGACGCGCTGTCGTGGCTACCTGAACGGGTCGCCGTGGCCGCGCGCCGTGGCCGGCCCGACGAGTTCGCCCGTTACCTGGAGGAACTGGCCGGCGTCACCGTTGACGTGCTGAGTGCCGTGTGTCACCAAGGAAACGCCGCAGCGCCAGGTAGTGGCAGACTAACCCTGGCGAGGGCGGCCCGCACCGGCCTCGCCGCCGGGCTCGGGCTGCTCGAAGTCAGCGCGCCAGAGCGGCTGTGAAGCCGCGAACGAGATACAGGCAAGAACCGGTACAGGAAAGACGAACGAATAAGGACAGCCCCGTCCCCGCGGGGCACGGGGGTCCCCCCCGGGAGACGGAGCAACGCTGTGAGCCGTGTCGCCCACCCGGCTGGGCCGCGTCATGCGGACGTGCTGCCCGCCGACCACCCGCCGGCGCCGCCCGGGGACCTGAACGCACTCGACCCGGCGATCTGGCCGCGCGGCGCGCGTCGTGCCGGAGGCACGCCGGGGGATGGTGCGGTGGGCGTCCTGGCGCTCGGCGGCATCGACGTCCGCGACCTGGCGGCGCGGTTCGGCACGCCGGCGCTCATCATGGACGAGGCGGACGTGCGAAGCCGCGCGCGCGAGTACGTCGACGCGTTCGGTGATGACGCGCGGGTTTACTACGCGGCCAAGGCGTTCTGCTCCCGCGCCGTGCTCCGCTGGGTGACCGAGGAAGGCCTCGGCGTGGACGTCTGCACCGGCGGTGAGCTCGCGGTGGCGCTGTCGGCGGGCATCGACCCGGCGCTGATCACCCTGCACGGCAACAACAAGCTGCCCGCAGAGATCGAGCAGGCGGTGGCCGTCGGCGTGGGGCACATCGTGGTCGACTCCTTTGAGGAGATCGCCCGGCTTGCCTACCACGCGGAGCAGTACCAGCCGGCGGCGGCCGCTGCCAGGCCGCGCGTCCTCGTCCGGGTAACCACCGGGGTCGAGGCGCACACGCATGAGTTCATGGCGACCGCGCACGACGACCAGAAGTTCGGCTTCTCGCTCGCCTCGGGCGCCGCCGATGAGGCGGTCCGCCGGGTGATCGCGCTGCCGCAGCTTGAGTTCGCCGGGCTGCACTCGCACATCGGCTCGCAGATCTTCGACACCGGCGGGTTCGAGGTGGCCGCGCACCGGGTGCTCGAGCTGGCCGGGCGGGTGCACGCCGAGCACGGCGTGCACGTGGCAGAGCTCGACCTCGGCGGCGGGTTCGGCATCGCGTACGTGCCCGAGGACGACGCGCCAGAGATCAAGCACCTAGCGTCCAGTCTTAGGTCAATCGTGGCGTCTCAGTGCGTCGCCTTCGGCATCCCGGTGCCGCGGCTGACCATCGAGCCGGGCCGCGGCATCGTCGGGCCGTCGACCGTGACACTCTACGAGGTCGGCACGATCAAGGACGTGGACGGGATCAGGACCTACGTGAGCGTTGACGGCGGGATGAGCGACAACGTCCGTACCGCGCTCTACGACGCCGAGTACACCTGCGTGCTCGCCTCGCGGTCGTCGGACGCGCCGCCGATGCTGTCCCGGGTGGTGGGGCGGCACTGCGAGAGCGGCGACATCGTGGTACGGCACTGCTACCTGCCGTCGGACCTGGCGCCCCGTGACCTGCTCGCCGTCGCGGCGACCGGGGCGTACTGCCGGTCGCTCGCCTCGAACTACAACCACCTGCCGCGCCCCGGCGTGGTCGCGGTGGCCGACGGCGCGGCACGCGAGATCGTCCGCCGCGAGACACTGGATGACCTGCTTCGATTGGACGTCGGATGAGCGAGCTTGCGAGCGAATCGATAAGTACAGTGTGGTCCGCGAATGCGGCCGCCGAGCGCAGCGGGGCGGTCGGATGAGTGGATTCGAAGACGCGCCTGGCAAGGTGCTCCGGGTCGCGCTGCTCGGCTGCGGCGTCGTCGGCACCCAGGTCGCCCGGCTGCTCGGCGAGCAGGCCGACGACCTCGCGGAGCGCACCGGGGCGCGGCTCGAGCTAACCGGCATCGCGGTGCGGCGCATCGCGCAGCCGCGGCCTGGCGTGGACCCCGCGCTGCTCACCACGGACGCGATGGGCCTGGCGACACGCCCGGACGTCGACATCGTCATCGAGGTCATCGGCGGCATCGAGCCGGCCCGCTCGCTGATCCTGGCCGCCATGGAGGCCGGGAAGTCCGTGGTCACCGCGAACAAGGCGCTGCTCGCGGAGCATGGCGAGCAGGTACACGCGGCGTCGCGGGCGTTCGGCACCGACCTGTACTACGAGGCGGCGGTGGCGGGCGCTATCCCCATCCTCCGGCCGCTGCGGGAGTCGCTGGCCGGCGACACGGTGTACCGGGTGCTCGGCATCGTCAACGGCACCACGAACTACATACTCGACCGGATGGACGGGTCGGGCGCCGACTTCGGCGAGTCGCTCGAAGAGGCGCAGTCGCTCGGCTACGCGGAGGCCGACCCCACCGCGGACGTGGAGGCGTTCGACGCCGCCGCCAAGGCCGCGATCCTGGCCGGGCTCGCGTTCCACACGCGGGTCACCGCCGCCGACGTCTACCGCGAGGGCATCACCGAGGTGAGCGCGGCGGACATCGCCTCGGCGAAGTCGCTCGGCCGCACCGTGAAGCTGCTCGCCATCTGCGAGCGGTCCGGGGCCAGTGGTTCGCAAGGGGGCGTCGCGGTGCGCGTCCATCCGGCGATGATCCCGCGCTCGCACCCGCTTGCCGCCGTCGGCGGCGCCTACAACGCGGTGTTCGTCGAGGCGCGGTCGGCCGGCCGGCTGATGTTCTACGGCGCGGGCGCCGGCGGCACCCCCACGGCGTCCGCGGTGCTCGGTGACATCGTTGCCGTGGCACGCAACCGGCTGGCGGGCACTAGGGGCCCGGAGCTGTCCACCTACGCGGAGCTGCAGGTCCTGCCCATGGGCGATACCCTGACCAGGTACCACGTCTCCCTGGACGTGGCTGACAAGCCCGGCGTGCTCGCGCCGGTCGCCGAGGCGTTCGCCAGGCACGGCGTGTCCATCCAGGCGGTACGGCAGACAAGCAGGGGCGACGACGCGCTGCTCATCATCGTCACGCACGAGGCGCGCGACGCCGACCTCGCCGCGACGGTCGACGAGCTCAAGGCGCTGCCCGTCGTCCGTGCGGTGGCGAGCGTGATGCGGGTCGAAGGAGAGGAAGATGCCTGAGACAACGGCGGTGACAGGCGCGCGGGCGCTGTGGCGGGGGATCATCACCGAGTACCGTGACCGGCTCCCGGTCACGGCGGGTATGGCCCCGGTCACCCTCCAGGAGGGCGGCACGCCGCTGCTGCACGCGCCCGTGCTGTCCGCGCGCACCGGCTGCGACGTGTACCTCAAGGTGGAAGGCCTCAACCCGACCGGGTCGTTCAAGGACCGCGGCATGACGACCGCGATCACCGTGGCCGCCGCCTCGGGCGCGAAGGCGGTAATCTGCGCCTCAACGGGTAACACCTCCGCCTCGGCGGCCGCCTACGCGGCGCGAGCGGGCCTGACCTGCGCCGTACTCGTGCCCAAGGGGAAGATCGCGATCGGCAAGCTGGCCCAGGCGCTGGTGCACGGCGCGAAGCTGCTCCAGGTCGACGGGTCCTTCGACGACTGCCTCGAGCTGGCGCGCAAGCTCTCCATCGACTACCCGGTCGCGCTGGTCAACTCGGTCAACCCGGACCGGCTGCAGGGCCAGAAGACGGCGGCCTTCGAGGTCGTGGACGCGCTCGGTGACGCACCGGACATCCACTGCCTGCCGGTCGGCAACGCCGGTAACATCACCGCCTACTGGATGGGCTACCAGGAGTACTTCTCGCTCGGCCTCGCCTCACGGAAGCCGCGCATGTTCGGGTTCCAGGCGTCAGGCGCGGCACCGATCGTGGACGGCGCCCCGGTGTCGCACCCGCAGACGATCGCGACCGCGATCAGGATCGGCAACCCCGCGTCCTGGCACCTGGCGGAGGCGGCAAGGGACGAGTCGGGCGGCCTGATCGACAAGGTCACCGACCGGGAGATCCTTGCCGCCTACCGGATCATCGCCCGCGACGAGGCCGTGTTCGGCGAGCTGGGGTCGTCGGCCAGCGTCGCCGGGCTGCTTGCCGCGTCGGCGGACGGGCGGATCCCCGTGGGCTCCCGCGTAGTCTGCACGATCACAGGCAACGGCCTCAAGGACCCGGACTGGGCCCTGTCCGGCGCGCCGGCCCCCCTGACGGTCCCGGTGGACGCCGCGACCGCCGGCGCGGCCCTTGGCCTTGCCTAATGGACGGGGCCTGATGGGGCTTGCCTGGCAGCCGGTCCTTGTCCGCGTGCCCGCGACGAGCGCGAACCTTGGGCCAGGGTTTGACGCGCTCGGGCTGGCGCTCGGGCTGCACGACGAGGTGGAGGCGCGCGTCACCGGGTCAGGGCTTGACATCGAGGTCAGCGGCGAGGGCGCGGACGTCATCGGCGGCACGGGAGAGCGGCACCTTATCGTGCGCGCGATGCGGGTCGCGTTCGACCAGCTGAACGTGGCGCAGCCGGCCGGCCTCGAGTTGCGCTGCGTGAACAGGATCCCGCACGGACGGGGCCTCGGCTCGTCGGCCGCCGCGATCGTGGCAGGGCTGCTCGCGGCGCGCGCACTCGCCGGGGCGAGCACCAGCCCCGAGGACGTGCTGCCGCTTGCCAGCATGCTCGAGGGGCACCCGGACAACGTGGCGCCCTGCCTGTTCGGCGGCCTGACCATCGCCTGGACTCCGGCGGACGGCGCCGGCCTGCCGACGGCACGGGCCGTGCGGCTCGACCCGTGCCCCGAGGTGCGCCCCGTCGTGTTCGTCGCGCCTGAGCCGGTTTCCACCAAGGTCGCGCGCGGCCTGCTGCCCGCGGCCGTGCCGCACGCAGACGCCGCGCGCAACGCCGGCCGTGCCGCGCTGCTTGTCGCCGCGCTGACGGCCCGCCCCGATGCGCTGCTTGACGGCACCGAGGACAAGCTGCACCAGGACTACCGCGCGCCTGCCATGCCGCACTCCCTCGATCTGGTGACGCGGCTGCGCGCGGCCGGGATCCCAGCGGTCATTTCTGGCGCCGGGCCGTCCGTCCTCGCGTTCCGCACAGGAAACCTCACCCGCGATGACCTGAGCCCGCTGGATTCAATCGCCGGAGAAACGGGTATCGAGTGGCACATAACCCCGCTAGCCATCGAGCGACAGGGCGCCAGCGTGGCTCCGAGTGTTTCGAGCGCCCGCTGATGCCGAGCAGTCCTCGCCTAGCCGGTTAAACCCCTTTTCTGCGACATGGATGACTGCAAAGGAATGCCGTGGGCCCTGTCGGTGTTAGTCTGGGTGCAGCATCGACCGTCCCCGTGCGGGGCGGGTGCTGTTCATCCACGCGTCGCCTGGGGGGTAACGTATACCTGCCCAGGGATCGGGCTCTTGGCGTCACCCCAGGAGAGCGGCATTATGTTCCCCTGAGCGCCACCCCGTTGCACATCTTTACGCCGGCCGTCCCGGAGGTAGTCCGCCAAAACGGACAAGCGCGACGTACCGGCGTAGAGGTCGAGCGTACTTGCGAGAGCAGTTCCCTAGTGAGAATCTCGCGAGCGATACGGATCGGGTCTGGCTCAGGCGAACCGGGGTCGAGAAGACACCCAGGCGGCCGAGGATCATAATGGAAGGACCATTAGTGAGCGACACCACCGAAGTCCTCAGCGGCGCGGCCCCCGCGCCCGAGGAATCCCCCATCGGTCACCCGGCCGCCGACCCCGCCGGCACCGCGTCCCGGTCATCGAGCCGTAGCGGAGTGGGCGACCTGTCGAAGCTGCTTGTCTCCGATCTGCAGCGGATTGCCCAGGAACTCGGGATCTCCGGGACCGGGCGGATGCGGAAGGGGGACCTCGTAGCCGCGATCCAGGAACGGACTGGTGGCGGCCGCTCCTCCGCTCGCGGTGCAAGCAGTGGGGGACGTACCTCGCAGGCCCCCGATCAATCAGCCACGCGGGGCACGTCCGCGGGAGCCGACGCGCCTCGCCCCCTGAATCAGGACGCTATGGAAGCAGACACATCCGTCCGGTCTGGCATTGGCGATGACGCCCACGCGGCGGGCAACGGCATCGGCGGTACGACGGTGAGTGCCGGCCAGGCCGGCGTGGGTGAGGCCGAGCGCACGGTCACCGTCGTGGCCAGGCAGGCGCAGGAGCGGCCCGCAGAGGCGGGCTCCGCGGTAACGGGCCCAGCTGAGGCAGGCACAGTTGAGGCAGGCACAGCTGAGGCAGGCCCAGAGCAGCAGGGTCAGGACGTCCGGCGGGACCGCAACCGCAGCCGGCGCCGTGACGGCCAGGACGGTGGCGGCCGCGACCAGCGCCGCGACAACCGGGAGAGCCGTGAGCCCGCCGCCGCGGGCAACGGCCGCAACGGCCAGAACAACCCGGGCGGCGCGGGCGGCCAGAACGGCAACGCCGGCGGCCAGGGCGGCGGCCAGGGCGGCAGGCAGGACAACCGCCAGGACAACCGGGCCGACGACGACGATGACCGCAGTGGCCGGCGAGGCCGCGACCGGTTCCGTAACCGCAACAGGCGCCGCGGCGAACGCCAGGGCGGCGAGCCCGAGGCGGTGATCGCCGAGGACGACGTGCTGATCCCGATCGCGGGCATCCTGGACGTGCTTGAGAACTACGCCTTCGTTCGGACCACCGGCTATCTCTCCGGGCCGAACGATGTGTACGTCTCGCTTTCCCAGGTCCGCAAGCACGGGCTGCGCAAGGGCGACGTCATCGAGGGCGCGGTCCGCCAGCCGCGGGACGGCGAGCGACGGGAGAAGTTCAACGCGCTCGTCCGGCTCGACAAGGTGAACGGGCTCGACCCAGAGGCATCGCTGCGCCGGCCGGACTTCGCCAAGCTGGTCCCGCTCTACCCGCAGGACCGGCTCAGGCTCGAGACCGATCCGACCAACATGGTGACCAGGATCATCGACCTGATCTGCCCGATCGGCAAGGGGCAGCGCGGCCTGATCGTGTCGCCGCCCAAGGCCGGCAAGACCATGATCCTGCAGGCCATCGCCAACGCGATCACCAAGAACAACCCGGAGTGCCACCTCATGGTCGTCCTCGTGGACGAGCGGCCTGAGGAGGTCACCGACATGCAGCGCACGGTCAAGGGCGAGGTGATCCACTCGACCTTCGACCACCCGGCCGACGACCACACGACCGTGGCCGAGTTGGCCATCGAGCGGGCCAAGCGCCTGGTCGAGATGGGGCACGACGTGGTCGTCCTGCTCGACTCGATCACCCGGCTCGGCCGCGCCTACAACCAGGCGGCGCCGGCCAGCGGCCGTATCCTGTCCGGTGGCGTCGACTCGACCGCGCTCTACCCGCCCAAGCGGTTCTTCGGCGCGGCGCGCAACATCGAGAACGGCGGCTCGCTGACGATACTGGCCACGGCCCTCATCGAGACCGGGTCCCGCATGGACGAGGTCATCTTCGAGGAGTTCAAGGGCACCGGCAACATGGAGCTGCGGCTGCGCCGCGAGCTCGCCGACAAGCGGCTCTTCCCGGCGGTCGACGTGGACGCCTCGTCCACCCGTAAGGAAGAGATACTGCTCGCACCGGAAGAGCTCAAGATCATCTGGCAGCTCCGCCGCGTGCTGCACGCACTTGAGCCGCAGCAGGCGCTTGAGCTGCTGATGGAGCAGATGCGCAAGACCCGCAGCAACGCCGAGTTCCTGCTCCAGGTGCAGAAGACCACCCTGGGCGCGGAGCGCGAGCGTTAAGGGGAATGCGGACCTGTCACATGTGGTTATCGCGTGTGGCAAACTTAGAGCCGCTAAGTTCACGGTTCCGGTTCACGTCCAGCCCGTCAAGGGCGCTCCTCAGCGAGCATGACGACCCGGCGGCCGCTTGAGGCAAGGAGCCAGAGCAATGAAGCCAGACATTCACCCGGCCTACGAGGTCACCACCGTGACCTGCGGCTGTGGTAACACGTTCGTGACCCGGTCCACCGCGAAGAACGGCGTGATTCACACCGACGTGTGCTCGAACTGCCACCCGTTCTACACGGGCAAGCAGAAGATACTCGACACAGGCGGCCGAGTGGCCCGGTTCGAGGCCCGCTTCGGCAAGGGTAAGGTTCAGGGCGCTTCCGGCAAGACCGGCAATTCCGGCAAGAAGTAGCGACGTCAAAGCGCCCGTGTGCCGTAGGGGTACACGGGCGCTTCGCATGAGCGAAGGCCGGCGGCCTGGTTTCCTTGCAGGCAATACAGCGGGTCGTCCCCGCAGGAGGAACAGTGTTCGACAAGCTAGGTGACCTGGCTGGCGAGCATGCCGAGCTTGAGCGTGCCCTCGCCGATCCCGGCGTGCACGCCGACGCGGATCAGGCCAGGACGCTCGCCAAGCGCTACGCGGAGCTGACACCGATCGTCAGCGCTTACCGCGAATGGCAGCTGGCGTTCGACGACGAGCAGGCGGCCAGGGAACTGGCCCAGGAGGACTCCGCCTTCGCCGACGAGGCCGACGCCCTGGCGAGGCAGCGTGAGGAGCTTGAGGAGCGGCTGCGGAAGCTGCTCGTACCTAAGGACCCGAACGACGAGCGTGACACCATCGTCGAGGTCAAGGCGGGCGAGGGCGGCGAGGAGTCCGCGCTGTTCGCCGGCGACCTGCTGCGCATGTACCAGCGCTACGCCGAGCGGCACGGCTGGAAGACGGAGCTCATCGACTCGACGCTGACCGGCCTCGGCGGCGTCAAGGACGCGACGATGGCGGTCAAGGCCGGCAAGAGCGGCACCGGCGCGTGGTCACGGCTCAAGTACGAGGGCGGCGTGCACCGTGTCCAGCGGGTACCCGTCACGGAGAGCCAGGGCCGCGTCCACACCTCGGCCGCGGGCGTGCTCGTGACGCCGGAGGCCGACCCGGTGGACGTGCAGGTCAACGAGAATGACCTGCGCGTTGACGTGTACCGGTCCAGCGGTCCGGGCGGCCAGTCCGTCAACACGACCGACTCGGCGGTCCGCGTCACCCACCTGCCCACCGGGATCGTGGTCTCCTGCCAGAACGAGAAGAGCCAGCTCCAGAACAAGGAGCAGGCGCTGCGCGTGCTGCGCTCGCGGCTGCTCGCCGCGGCGGAGGAAGAGGCGAACGCTAAGGCGAGCGCCGAGCGCAAGGCACAGGTCCGCACGGTTGACCGGTCCGAACGGGTGCGTACCTACAACTTCCCTGAGAACCGGATCAATGACCACCGGGTGGGCTACAAGGCGTACAACCTGGACCAGGTGATCGACGGTGACCTGGACGCGGTGATCGACGCGCTCGCCGCCGCCGACCTGAAAGCGAAACTGACGGAGCGGTAAGGTGTCACTCCTCCTTGACGAGATCGCGCTCGCCACGGCGCGGCTGGCGGAGGCTGGCGTGGACTCGCCGCGTGCCGACGCCGAGCTCATCGCGGCGCACGTGCACCAGGTCAAGCGCGGTGAGCTGCACAATGTACCTGACTCCGAGTTCGACGCGCGGTTCTGGGCGGACATCGGCCGCAGGGAGAACCGCGAGCCGCTGCAGCACATCACCGGCCAGGCGTACTTCAGGTACCTGGAGCTTGACGTGGGTCCTGGTGTCTTCGTGCCACGGCCGGAGACCGAGGTGATGACCGGCTGGGCCATCGACCGGCTGCGTGCGATGAACGTCGCGGAGCCGGTCGCCGTGGACCTGGGCACCGGGTCGGGTGCGATCGCGCTGTCCCTCGCCCGGGAGGTGCCGCGGGCCACCGTGCACGCCGTCGAGGGCGACCCGCTGGCCAGGAGCTGGTCGGAGCGCAACATCACCCGCCACGTGGACGGCTATACCGCGGGCCGGGTGCTGCTGCACGCGGGCGACTTCGTGTCGCCGGACCCGCGGGCGGGGCTTGGCAGCCTCGCGAGCCTGGCCGGAACCGTCGACCTGGTGATCTCCAACCCCCCGTACATACCGCTCGGCTCGGTCGTGCCGCCCGAGGTGGGGGAGTACGACCCGCCCGCGGCGCTATGGAGCGGCGCCGACGGGCTCGACGCGATCCGCGCCGTCGAGCGGGTGGCCCGCTGGCTGCTGCGCCCGGGCGGCCTGGTCGCGGTCGAGCACAGCGACCAGCAGGGGGCGGCCGTCTTCTGGGTATTCCCCGAGGAGACCGGCTGGCGGGACACCACCAACCACAAGGACCTGTCCCGCAGGGACCGGTTCGTCACCGCCATGTGGCCCGGCATTACCACCTAGGATGTAACCGATGAGCGCTCGATACGACTGCGCCGACACGCAGCAGCGGGAAGATGGCCTGGTCGCGGCGACATCCGCCGCGCAGGCTGGCCAGCTTGTGGTGCTTCCAACCGACACCGTGTACGGGATCGGAGCGGATGCATTCAACCCGGTGGCGGTGACCGCGCTGCTCGCCGCCAAGGGACGCGGCAGGAACATGCCGCCGCCGGTCCTGGTGGGCAGCGTGCGCGCGGCCGCGGCCCTGGCTGAGTCGCTCGGCGCGTTCGGCCAGGACCTGATCGATGAGTTCTGGCCAGGGCCGCTGACGCTCGTGTTCCGGGCGAGCCCGACGCTGCTGTGGGACCTTGGCGACACCATGGGCACGGTCGCGGTCCGGATGCCGCTGCACGCGGTCGCGCTCGACCTGCTGCGCCGGACCGGCCCCATGGCGGTATCGAGCGCGAACCGTCACAGCCTGCCGGCCGCGACCACCGCAGGCGAAGCGCAGACGCAGCTGGGCGACGCGGTCTCCGTTTACCTGGACGGCGGGCCGTGCGCGGACAACGTGCCGTCCACCATCCTCGACCTGACCGGGACCGTGCCGCGGATGCTGCGGGCGGGCGCGCTCTCCGTCGACGCGCTCAGGAAGGTCGTCCCCGTCATCGACCTGCCCGACGCGGCCGGCGGCGAGCCCGAGCTCAGCCCGGCCGACCGGCGGGCCGCAGAGGCCATCGCGGCCGCGAGCGCGGCCCGCGCCGTCAAGCGGGACGATGCGGCGGACGACCCGCCGGCCGCCGCTGACCGGGGCGACTGACCGCCGGCCGCCATGCGCGAGTATCTCTTCATCCTGATCATCGCGGCGGCGGTGACCTACCTGCTCACCCCGCTGGTACGGCGGGGTGCGATCGCGATGCGCGCGCAGCACGCGGCCCGTACCAGGGACGTGCACAAGGAACCGACGCCGCTGCTTGGCGGCCTCGCCATGTACGGCGGCCTTGTCGCCGGGCTACTCGTCGCCGAGCAGCTCAGCTACCTGCGGCAGGCCTTTCCCTCACCGCGCACGGTCGGCGGGCTGCTGCTGGCCGGCGGGCTGCTTGTTGCCGTCGGCATCGTCGATGACCGGTGGGGCCTCGGCGCCATCTCCAAGCTGGCCGGGCAGATCGCGGCGGGTGGCATCGTGGTGTGGTCCGGCGCCTACCTGTCGTGGATCCCGTGGCCGGGCAGCGCGAAGGTGCTGCTTGAGCCGGACCTGGCCTACACGCTGACGATCCTCATCATCGTCGCCACGATCAACGCGGTGAACTTCATCGACGGCCTCGACGGCCTTGCCGCCGGCGTCGTCGGCATCTCCGCGGTCGCCTACCTGGTCTACTCGTATACGCTGACCAACTCGGTGGGCATCCCGTCGCAGTCCGTGCCGGCCGTGGTGTCCGCGGTGCTTGCCGGCATGTGCCTCGGCTTCCTGCCGCACAACTTCCACCCGGCGCGGATCTTCATGGGCGACACCGGGGCGATGCTGCTCGGCCTGCTGCTCGCCTACGGGCCCATCGAGTCCACCGCCACGCTCGACCAGAACATCCTGGTGACGTACTCGCCGGGCGCGCACCCCCTCGACCGGTTCCCGACGATCCTGCCGCTGCTCCTGCCGGCCGCGATCTGGCTCATCCCGTACACCGACATGGTGCTCGCGGTGATCCGCCGGACGGCGAAGGGCATGTCGCCGTTCGACGCCGACCGGCAGCACCTGCATCACCGGCTGCTCAACATGGGCCACTCGCACCGTCAGTCGGTACTGCTCATGTACCTGTGGACGGCTCTCTTCTCCGGCCTGGTCGTCGGCCTGTCGGTGCTGCGGATCAGCCTCATCTGGTTCGCGCTGATCACGCTGGCCGCGATCGTGGCACTGCTGCTCGCGACGGCACCGAAACTCCGCTGGTGGCGCGCGGGCAACGGCAAGCGGGGGCGGGCCAGGGGCAGCCGCGTACGTTCGGCTGACTCACTGCCGGTCACCCAGGGGCTCGCCGCGCCGGCCGGCCTGCCTGCGGCCGGCGCCCTGCCCTCGCCGGTCCTTCCAACGGCCAACGGCAGGCAGGTAGTCAACGGCAGGCCGGCGGCCAACGGCAGGGCGGCTCAGGAGCCGGCGCCGGGCACCGGTCCGGGCAGCGCCGCGCCTCCCTGGCCGGGCCGCCGCTGACCTCGCAATCGCCACCCTCCGTGACAGGAGTCACGGAAGATCTGCGATTATTGTGCTGTAGCCTGCGGGAACGCCGTCTCGGTGAAGGATGCCCGGATGAGCGGGTTTTTAGGGCTTCGCACGGCAATGTCCGGTCCGCCTTTGGGGAGGGGCCACCTCGCAGGCCCGGCTGATGGTCATGTAAAGTCGTCAGTCAGGTAAAGTTAAAGTCAAGAACTTTGTGATAGCCTTCACAAGCATTCAGCTAGTCCTCAGGGAGAATCCGTCAATGATGACGTACTACGGGCGCGTGGTGCGCTGGTCGCTCGCGCTGACCAGCGTGGTCGCCGTCGCCGCCGTCGTCATCTGCGCCGTCATGGGCGGAGCCAAGGGCACTTACGGCTCGCTGATCGGCGTCGGCATCGTCGCCATGTTCTTCGGCATCAGCATCCTGGTCGTCGGCCGGGCCGCGCGGATCAGCCCGATGGCGATGATGGCGGCCGCGCTCGGCAGCTTCGTGGTCAAGATGATCGCGTTCATGATCGCGCTCGTCGCGCTCGGCCACTCCACGGCCTTCAACGGCCGGATGCTCGGCTTCACCGCGCTGGCCTGCATCCTCGCCTGGTCCGCGGCCCAGATCGTCACCTCGATGCGGCTCAACTTCCTGTACGTCGAGCCTCACGGTAAGAGCTGAGTCGCGATGATCACTGGGATGCGGAGCTACCGCCGCCCGGGCACCGTCCGGGCTGGCAAGAGCGCGGACGGCGGGCCTGCCAGGGACAGCGCGGGCGACCAGCTCACCGTCGGCACGGGCTGGACGGTCTTCAGCTACCTGATTTCCGGCATGCTCGCCTACGGCGGCATCGGCTGGCTGATCGGCCACTTCACGCACATTGAACTGCTTTTCCCGATCGGCATGCTGGTCGGGCTCGCAATCTCGGTCGGCTGGATCATCTACCGGTACGGCAGGCCACTTGAGCAGGGGAACCCCCCGAAGGGAGATGATCGGTGACCGGAGACGTAGCTGTCGCCGCGGGAGGCTGCCACATTTTCAGCGGGTGCGGCTACCCCGCGCCCGGGCTGCAGGACTTCACGTTCACGCCGATGTTCTACATCGGCTCGTGGGGCGTAGCCAAGCCCGAGTTCCTCGCGATGCTCTCCGGGCTCGCGGTGATCGTGTTCTTCTGGGCGGCGTTTCGCAAGCCCAAGCTGGTCCCGGGCCGGACCCAGTCGCTTGGCGAGCTCGGCATCATCGCGGTCCGCGACCAGATCCTGCGGCCGGCGCTCGGCAGGAAGGGCGACGTCTACCTGCCATTCATCGCCTCACTGTTCTTCTACATCCTGATCTGCAACCTGATGGAGCTGATACCGCTCCTTCAGTTCCCCGTCATGTCGCGGATCGGCTTCGTGTGGCCGCTCGTCTTCATGATGTACGGGCTTTACTGGTACCTGGGCTTCAAGGCCAAGGGCTTCCTCGGCTACTTCAGGTCCTGGATCCCGGCCGCGCCGTGGCCGATCCTGATCATCCTGATCCCGGTGGAGATACTCAAGTACGTGATCGTCCAGCCGTTCACGCTGGGCATCCGGTTGTTCGCGAACATGTTCGCCGGCCACCTGCTGCTGTCCATCTTCATGGTCGCGACCTGGTACCTGGCGAGCTTCTCCGTCGGCCTGCTGTACGCCGCCGGCTCGCTGTTCATGGTGTTCTTCGTCTTCTTGCTCGAGCTCCTTGTCGACCTCTTGCAGGCGTTCATCTTCACCACGCTTATCTCCACCTACATCGCGGACTCGCTGGAGTACCAGCACTGAGCCTGCCTGGCTCGCCAGCAGGCACACCAGCCAGCAAGTTTCTAGCCAGCCCGGCGGCTTGTGTCCGCCGGACCGACCGCAAAGGAAAACGCAATGTCAGCTCTCGCCGCTACTCTCGCCGCCAGCTCGACGCTGAGCATCAACATCGGTGCCGTCGGCTACGGCCTCGCGGCCATCGGCCCGGGCATCGGCATCGGCCTGGTCTTCGGTCACGCGATCGAGGCCATGGCGCGGCAGCCGGAAGCCTCCGGCCGCATCTCGCTGTACATGTGGATCGGCTTCGCGCTGACCGAGGCGCTGGCCCTGATCGGCCTTGTCGCGCCGTTCATCTTCAAGTACAGCTGATCCAGGTACCGCTTGGCCTTTCGAAGGAAGTGAGTACCGCATGATCAATCTCGCTGACGCAGCGCAGTCGAACCCGCTGCTGCCCTCCTGGCCCGAGTTCATCATCGGGACCGTCGTCTTCATCATCGTGTTCGGCATTCTCGGCAGGATGCTGCTGCCGCGGATTACGAAGATGCTCGCCGAGCGTGAGGACGCGATCCAGGGCGGCATTAACCGGGCCGACGAGGCGCAGGCCGAGGCGCAGGCGGTGCTGGCCCAGTACCGCGCGCAGTTCGAGGACGCCAAGCACGAGGCCGCGCGGATGCGCGAGGAAGCCCGTGAGCAGGGCGCGCAGATCATCGCCGAGATGCGCGAGCGCGCCGAGGCCGAGGCCCGGCGGATCACCGAGGCCGCGCAGGCCCAGATCGAGGCGGAGCGGCAGCAGGCGCTGATCTCGCTGCGCGCCGAGGTGGGCTCGCTCGCGGTGGACCTGGCCAGCCGCATCGTCGGTGAGTCGCTCACCGAGCAGGCCAGGCAGAGCCGGATGGTGGACCGGTTCCTTGAGGGCATCGAGGCACAGTCCGGGGCGGCACAGTAATGCGCGGCGCCAGCAGGGCCTCGTACCTCGAGCTCAGGGACAGGCTCGCGGAGGTCGCAGTCGGACCCGCGACCTCCGAGCAGGTCGGGGACGAGTTGTTCGCCGTCGTCCGGCTGCTCGACTCCGAGCACGGGCTGCGCCGCGCGCTGGCCGATGCGACAAAGCTGTCACACGAGAAGTCGGACGTGGTACGGCGACTGCTGCACGGCAAGGTGTCTGAGGCGACCGAGGGACTGGTCGCCGACGCCGCGGCCGCGCGCTGGGCGACCCCCGGCGACTTCGCCGACGCCCTTGAGCAGCTCGCGATGGAGTCGCTCACGCTGTCCGCACAGTACGGCGGCACGCTTGACGACCTTGAGGACGACCTGTTCCGGTTCAACCGGGTGATCGCCGGCCAGCCGAGGCTGCGCTCGGCGCTGATCGGGCAGGCCGGACCGGACGCGAAGGCATCGCTGCTGGCGAACCTGCTCATCGACAAGGTGAGCGGCCCCTCGCTCAGCCTGCTCACCCAGGTGCTCACCCACCCGCGCGGCCGCTCGCCGCAGGCGGTGCTCGACCTGGCGGCCGGCATCGCCGCGCGGCGGCGTGAGCAGCTCATCGCGGTCGTGCGGGTCGCCACGGAACTGTCCGCCGCGCAGCGGCAGCGGCTGCTCGCTGCCCTCACCGAGACGTACGGGCAGGGAATTCACCTGAACGTCGTGCACGATCCGACGGTCGTGGGTGGCGTGTCCGTTCAGATCGGGGATGAGCTGATAGACGGGACCGCGGCCAGCCGCCTTGCCGTGGTCCGCCGCAAGCTCGCGGGCTAGCCTCGCAGGGCTTACCTGGAACCTTGACTTTTATTCACGAACGGAATGAGGAAGATGGCGGAGCTGACAATCCGGCCGGATGAGATCCGCGAGGCGCTGGCGCGGTTCGTCGAAGAGTACGAGCCCACGGGCGTCGCGCGCGAAGAGGTCGGCACGGTCGTCGAGTGCGGCGACGGCATCGCGCGCGTCGAGGGCCTTCCCTCGGCCATGGCGAACGAGCTTCTTGAGTTCGAGAACGGCGTCCGCGGCATCGCGCTGAACCTGGACATACGCGAGATCGGTGTCGTTATCCTCGGCGAATTCTCCGGCATCGAGGAAGGCCAGCGGGTCAAGCGGACCGGCGAGGTGCTTTCCGTGCCGGTCGGTGACGGCTTCCTCGGCCGCGTCGTCGGCCCGCTCGGCGAGCCGCTCGACGGCCTCGGCCCGATCGCGGACACCACGCTGCGCGCCCTGGAGATCCAGGCGCCCACGGTCGTCCAGCGGCAGCCGGTGAAGGAGCCGCTGCAGACCGGCATCAAGGCGATCGACGCGATGACCGCGATCGGCCGGGGCCAGCGGCAGCTGATCATCGGCGACCGGCAGACCGGCAAGACCGCGATCGCGATCGACACGATCATCAACCAGAAAGACAACTGGGCGTCCGGTGACCCAGCCAGGCAGGTGCGCTGCGTCTACGTCGCGGTCGGCCAGAAGGGCTCGACGATCGCCGCCGTCAAGCAGGCGCTTGAAGAGGCCGGCGCGCTGGAGTACACGACCATCGTGGCCGCTCCCGCCTCCGACCCGGCCGGCTACAAGTACATCGCGCCCTACACCGGCTCCGCGATCGGCCAGCACTGGATGTACGGCGGCAAGCACGTCCTGATCATCTTCGACGACCTGTCCAAGCAGGCCGAGGCGTACCGCGCCATCTCGCTGCTGCTGCGCCGCCCGCCGGGCCGCGAGGCGTACCCCGGCGACGTCTTCTACCTGCACTCCCGGCTCCTCGAGCGCTGCGCGAAGCTGTCGGACGAACTCGGCGGCGGCTCGATGACCGGCCTGCCGATCGTCGAGACCAAGGCGAACGACATCTCCGCCTACATCCCGACGAACGTCATCTCGATCACCGACGGGCAGATCTTCCTGGAGACCGACCTGTTCAACTCCGGTGTCCGCCCGGCCATCAACGTCGGCCTCTCGGTGTCAAGGGTCGGCGGCGCCGCCCAGGTCAAGGCCATGAAGAAGGTCGCAGGCCAGCTCAAGCTCTCGCTGTCGCAGTTCCGTGACCTCGAGGCGTTCGCGGCGTTCGCGTCCGACCTGGACGCGGCCTCCCGCGCCCAGCTGGAGCGCGGCGGCCGGCTCGTCGAGCTGCTCAAGCAGCCGCAGTACTCGCCGTTCCCCGTCGAGGAGCAGGTCGTGTCCATCTGGGCGGGCACCACCGGCCAGCTCGACGACGTGCCGGTGGAGGATATCCGCCGCTTCGAGGCCGAGTTCCTCGACTACCTGCGCCGCAACAACGCGGGGCTGCTGACGTCGATCAGGGAGACCAAGGACCTGACCGACGACAACATCGCCGCGCTCAAGGACGCGATCGACCGGTTCCGCCGCACCTTCGAGGTCACCGGCGGGAAGCTGCTCGTGTCCGATGACGAGGGGGCCCCGCCGCTCGATGAGGGCGAGCACGGCCAGGAGTCGGTGCCACGGTACGCCGCCGCTCCCGCCGGGCCGGACGGCGAGTAGGCGCCGTGGCAGCACAGCTTCGCGCGGTCCGGGCGCGGATCCGGGCGGTCAAGTCGATCGCCAAGATCACCCGCGCCCAGGAGCTGATCGCGTCGTCGCGGATCATCAAGGCGCAGCAGCGCACGCGGGCGGCGCAGCCGTACGCGCGCGAGCTCACCACGGCCGTCGAGGCCGTGGTGAGCCGCTCGTCCACGATCAGCCACCCGATGATCACCGAGCCCGCCGCCGTGCGGCGGGCCGCGGTGCTCATCCTCACCAGCGACGGCGGGTTCTGCGGCGCCTACAATGCCAACACGCTGCGCGAGGCCGGCAGGCTACGGCAGCGCAACACCGACAGCGGCGTCACCACCGTCAACTACGTGGCCGGCCGCAAGGGCATCGCGTGGCACCGGTTCCGCGACCTTGAGCTCGCGGAGACCTGGAGCGGGTTCTCCGCCAAGCCGAGCTACGCCGACGCCGAGCGGGCGGCGAGCGCGCTGCTCGACGCGTTCGAGGCAGATGCCAGCGGCGCCGGCGTGGACGAGATCTACCTGGTCTCCACCGAGTTCGTCTCCATGCTGACGCAGCGGCCCGCCGTGCGCAGGCTGCTGCCGATGCAGATCGAGGAGAAGGAGGGGGAGCGGCCTGGCGGCGCGCTGCCCTCGTACGAGTTCGAGCCGTCCACGGACATCGTGCTCGACGCGCTGCTGCCGCAGTACATGGCAAGCCGGATCTACTACGCCATGCTCGAGGCGGCCGCCTCCGAGCTCGCGGCCCGGCGGCGCGCGATGAAGGCCGCCACGGACAACGCCAACGATCTTATCGACCGGCTCACCCGGGAGGCGAACAACGCCCGGCAGGCCGAGATCACCCAGGAAATCAGCGAAATCGTCGGCGGGGCGAACGCGCTCGCTGAGACGAACGCAGGGAGTGAATAAATGACCGCGCCAGTGAATGACCTAGCGGAAAACGAGACCGCGACCGGCACCGGCCGGGTCGCCCGGGTCATCGGCCCGGTCGTCGACGTGGAGTTCCCCGCCGAGGCGATGCCGGAGATCTACTTCGCGCTGCACGTGGACGTCGCCTACGGCGGTGAGACGCGCACGCTGACCCTCGAGGTCGAGCAGCACATCGGCGACAACATGGTCCGCGCGATCTCGCTGCAGCCGACCGACGGCCTGGTCCGTGGCGCCGAGGTGAGCAACACCGGCGCGCCGATCGAGGTGCCGGTGGGCGACGTGACCAAGGGCCACGTGTTCAACGCGCTCGGCGACCCGCTCGACGTGCCCAAGTCGTCCCTGAACGTCACCGAGCGGTGGCCGATCCACCGGTCGGCGCCACCGCTCGACCAGCTCGAGTCCAAGACCGAGATGTTCGTCACCGGCATCAAGGTCATCGACCTGCTCACCCCGTACGTGCGGGGCGGCAAGATCGGCCTGTTCGGCGGCGCGGGCGTGGGCAAGACCGTGCTCATCCAGGAGATGATCCGCCGGGTCGCCAAGAACTTCGGCGGCGTGTCCTGCTTCGCCGGCGTCGGCGAGCGGACCCGCGAGGGCAACGACCTCTTCCTCGAGATGACCGAGTCCGGCGTCATCGAGGACACCGCGCTGGTGTTCGGCCAGATGGACGAGCCGCCGGGCACCCGGCTCCGGGTCGCCCTGTCCGCGCTGACGATGGCCGAGTACTTCCGCGACGTGCAGAAGCAGGACGTGCTGCTGTTCATCGACAACATCTTCCGGTTCACCCAGGCGGGCTCGGAGGTCTCCACGCTGCTCGGCCGCATGCCGTCCGCGGTGGGCTACCAGCCGACCCTGGCCGACGAGATGGGCCAGCTCCAGGAGCGGATCACGTCCACTCGTGGTCACTCGATCACCTCGATGCAGGCGATCTACGTGCCCGCCGACGACATCACCGACCCGGCGCCGCACACCGTGTTCGCGCACCTCGACGCGACGACCACGCTGTCCCGTGCGATCACGGAGAAGGGCATCTACCCGGCGGTGGACCCGCTCGACTCCACCTCCCGGATCATGGACCCGCGCTACATTGGCCAGGAGCACTACAACGTGGCGCAGACCGTACAGCAGATCCTCCAGCGGTACAAGGAGCTGCAGGACATCATCGCCATCCTCGGTGTCGACGAGCTGTCGCAGGATGACCAGATCACCGTCCAGCGGGCCAGGCGCATCGAGCGTTTCCTCTCGCACCCGATGTACGTGGCCGAGCAGTTCACCGGCCAGCCCGGCGCGTTCGTCCCGCTTGAGGAGACGATCTCCTCGTTCAAGGCGATCTCGGAAGGCAAGTACGACCACGTGCCTGAGCAGGCGTTCTTCATGTGCGGTGGCATCGAGGACGTCGAGCGTAAGGCCAAGGAACTGGAGCGCTAGTGAGCGAGCTTGCGAGCGAACCGGCAAGCACAGTGCCATCGCGAACGAGGCCGACGAGCGCCAGCGAGGAGGGCTCGTGAGCACGTTGCATGTGGAACTGCTGATGCCGGACCGCTCCTTGTGGTCCGGCGAGGCAGGCATGGTCATCGCGAAGACCATCGACGGTGACATCGGCATCCTCCCCGGGCACGCTCCGGTGTTCGGCATCCTGTCCCCGGGCAGCCTGGTCCGGATCCGTGAGGTGCCGGGGGATGACAGCCCCGGCGACGCGGTCCGCGCCGCCGTGCGGGACGGGTTCCTGTCCGTGTCAGGCGACCGGGTGTCGATTCTCGCCTCGCAGGGCGAGATCGCCACCGACGTGGATGTCCCCGCGGCGCGCGCCGACCTGGACAGTGCCACCACCGAGGCCGGCTCGGCCGCGGCGGCCGAGGAGTCGGTCGAGGTCAGGTACGCTCGCGCCCGGCTGCGAGCCGCGGGCGATCAGGCCTGACGTAACGGTCACGGGCTCGGGCTGAGCGGTGGTGGGCGGAGCGCTGACGGACGCGGTATGGATCTTCGCCGCCGTCTTGGTGCTCGTCTTCCTTGCCGCCGCCGTCCTCGCGTCCCGCCGCTACCTGCTCGAGCGCAGCGGCGGGACCGTCGAGTGCGCCCTGCGCAGCCCGGCGGGCAGCGGTTCCTGGCGGCTCGGCGTGCTTTCCTACCAGCATGACTCGCTGAGCTGGTACGGCGCGCTCGGCGTGCTGCTGCGGCCCGAGCACGAGTTCCACCGGCGCTCGCTGAGCGTCGTGTCGCGCCGTCCCGCGGAGCCGTCGGAGGCGGTCACCCTCGGGACGGAGCGCATCGTCGTCGAGGTAGCCGTCAGGCATTCGCCCGACCTCCCTGGTGAGCCGGACGAGCACGTCGACCTGGCCATGACCGACCAGGCGCTCACCGGCTTCCTCGCGTGGCTGGAAGCCTCACCGCCCGGCTCTCATCTCAGCGATTTCACCTAAAGTCAAAACCTTGTTCGCTTCGGGTCATAGCTGGGAGCTAGCCGCTTAGCGGTCGCCGCCGGGGCGCCACAGTACGTCGCCGCTCTCCGCGTTGGCCGCGCGGGCGAGGATGAAGAGCAGGTCGGAGAGCCTGTTCAGGTACCTGGCCGGCCAGGGGCTGATGGTGTCGCCGTGGTCGGCGACGGCGGCCCAGGCGGTTCGCTCGGCGCGCCGGGCAACGGTCCGCGCCGTGTGCAGCAGCGCCGCGCCGGGGGTTCCTCCCGGGAGGATGAAGGAGCGCATGACCGGGAGGGCGGCGTTGTACTCGTCGCAGGCCGCCTCGAGCGCGGTGATGTAGCTCGCGTCGATGCGCAGCTGCTCATAAGCGGGGGGCTCGGCCGGCAGCGGGGTGGCTAGGTCGGCGCCGCAGTCGAAGAGCTCGTTCTGGACGCGGCGGAGCAGGGTCACCATGTCGGCGGGCAGTGCCCCGAGGGTGACGGCGACGCCGATGGCGGAGTTGGCCTCGTCGGTGTCGGCGTAGGCGGCCAGGCGGGTGTCGGTCTTGGGAACCCGGGATCCGTCGTTGAGTCCGGTGGTTCCCTCGTCGCCGGTGCGGGTGTAGATCCTGGAGAGGACGACCGGGGTGTCGCGGCTGTCGTCGGTCATGACAGACACCGTAGCGCAGTTACTCTAAGTAATCATAAATTTGATGTGAGCATGGCCATAACCTTGGGTATTGAACTGTGCGTACACAGAAGAGGCCATGAAAGTGACACTTGGTAGTCACATGCGCCAACATCGGGGTCCGGCGGTTTTCGGGGGCCCGCCGGATCCCGGTTGGCGAAGTCGGGCCGTGGTTTGCCGATAAGGTAACCCTGTGTTCGACTACGTGATCGTGGGCGGCGGGAGTGCGGGCTGCGCGGTGGCCGCACGGCTCGCCGAGGATCCCGGCAGCCGGGTGCTGCTGATCGAGGCCGGGCCGGACGCCGGCGGCGTCGCCGAGATCCGCGTGCCCGCGGCCTACAGCCGGCTCTTCCGCACTCGGTACGACTGGAACTATGTCACGCTCCCGCAGGAGCGTGCCGACGGGCGCCCGGTGTTCTGGCCGCGCGGCAAGGTACTCGGCGGCTCGTCGGCGATGAACGCGATGATCTACATCCGCGGTAACCGGCTGGACTACGACACCTGGCGGGATGAGTACGGCTGTTCCGGATGGGGCTACAAGGAACTGCTGCCCTACTTCCTGCGCGCGGAGGACAACGCCCGCGGCGCGGGGCCGTACCACGGGGCGGGCGGGCCGCTGCCGGTACAGGACCTGCGCTACCGCTCGTCGCACGCGGAGCACTTCGTTGCGGCGGCGGCAAGGCGCGGCGCGCTGCCCAACGACGACTTCAACGGCGCGCAGCAGGACGGCGTCGGCTTCTACCAGGTCACTCAGCGGGACGGCCAGCGGTGCAGCGCCGCCGACGCCTACCTGGCCAGCCGTCCAGGGAACCTGACGGTGGTCACGGACGCCCTCGTCACGGGCCTAGTCATCGAGGGCGGCCGCGCGGCCGGGGTGACCTACCGCTGCGCGGGCAGGCAGCAGACGGCGCGGGCGGAGGCCGAGGTGATCCTGTCCGCGGGCGCGATCGGGACGCCACAGCTCCTCATGCTGTCCGGCATCGGGCCGGCGGACCACCTGCGCGAGCACGGCATTTACGTGATCGCCGACGTGCCCGCGGTGGGCGCCAACCTGATCGACCACCCGTCCGTGCCGGTGCTCTGGTCCACCCCCGGCATGAAGGGCCTGTGGGAGTCGACGGGCAACAGCGGCTTCGCTCGCTGGCGGCTGACTCACCGGGGCCCGCTGACCTCGAACATCGCCGAGGCGGGCGGGTTCGCGCGCAGCGACCCGCGACTGCCCGCTCCGGACCTGCAGTGGCTCGTCCTGCCTGTGGCGTACCGTGAGCAGGGGCTGACCGACCCGGCGAGCCGTGCGATGACCGTGCTCGTCGAGCTTGCGGACGTGGCGAGCAGGGGGCGGCTGCGGCTTGCCTCGAGCGACCCGCGGCACCGGCCGCTCATCGACCCCGGCTACCTGTCGGATGTGCGCGACCTCAACGCGCTCGCCGTCGGGGTGCGGACGGCGCGCGATTACGGCGCCGCGGCGCCGCTGTCCAAGGTCTGCGCCGCGGAACTCGTCCCGGGCAGCGCGATAAGCACCGACCACGAGATGCGCGACTACATCAGGTGCAGCGTGGTGAGCGGCTACCACCCGGCCGGCACCTGTGCGATGGGCGGCGACGTGGCGAAGTCGGCGAGCGGCTACGACAGCGTGGTCGACACGCGGCTCCGCGTCCGCGGCGTGGCCGGGCTGCGCGTGGTGGACGCCTCGGTCATGCCCACCTTGCCGCGCGGCAACACCAACGCCCCGGTGATCGCCATCGCCGAGCGCGCCGCCGACCTCATCGCCGGCCGCGCTCCGCTCGTCCCACTCGACCCGGCCGCCGCGCGGGCGCCGGCCATGGTCCCCGGCAGGGGCTAGCGGCGCCCTCCGGTCAGCGGTGCCGCTTCTTCGGCCCGTACAGGCGGCCGTGCAGCACGGTAACCAGCTTGACGATCCGGTCCATGTCCGTGGCCGTCCTGCTGAACGTGGTGGTCCGCACCACCGGCTGCATCCGCTGCCTGGTGATCGACTTGGCCCGGGAGAACTCCCGCAGCCCGTCGGCACCGTGAATCCGCCCGAACCCGGACTCGCCGGACCCGCCGAAGGGCAGCGCGGGAACCGCCGCGAACGAGATCACCGAGTTGACCGACGTCATGCCGGACCGCAGGGCGCGCGCCGCCCGCAGGGCAGCACCGCGCCGCTTCGCGAACACCGCCGACCCGAGCGCGTACGACGAGGCGTTGGCCAGCCGCACGGCCTCGGTGAGCGATGGCACCGGGGTGACCGTCACCACCGGCCCGAAGGTCTCCTCACGCACCGCGGCGCTGTCCTCTGGCACGTCGACGAGCACCACCGGCGAGACGAACGGCGCGCGCACCGAGTCGAGTCCGCCGAAGGCCGGCCGCCCGCCCCGCGCCACCGCGTCGGCCAGGTGCCGCTCCACCACTTCCACCTGCCCGGGCAGCGTCATCGGCCCGTACGCGGCCGACGCGTCGTCACCGGGCCGCAGCTGTGCGACCCGCTGCCCGAGCTTGTCGAGGAACGTGTGGTACGCCGACTCGACGACGTAGACCCGCTCCACGCCAACGCAGGTCTGCCCGGCGTTGGACATGGCGCCCCAGGCCGCCGCGTCGGCCGCGGCGTCCAGGTCGGCGTCGGCATCGACGAGCAGCGCGTCCTTACCGCCGCACTCGGCGAGGACCGGCGTCAGGGTATCCGCGGCGGCGGCGAGCACCTTCCGCGCCGTGGCCGCCGAGCCGGTGAACGCGAGCTTGTTCACCCCCGAGCGCGCGAGCTCCGCCCCGGTCGCGCCGCGCCCGGTGACGAGCTGCAGCACCGGCTCGGTCTCGCCGAACACCTCGATGAGCACCTCGGTGAACGACTGCACCAGCCACTGCCCCACGCCCGTGGTCAGCTCGGAAGGCTTGAAGACGACCGCGTTCCCTGCCGCGAGCGCGTAGCCGATCGAGCCCATCGGCGTGAACACCGGGTAGTTCCACGGCCCGATGACCCCGATCACGCCGAGCGGCTGGTACTCGACGGATGCGGCCTGGTTGAGCATCGCGATGCCCGGCGGCACCCGGCGCGGCCGCAGCACAGGCGCGGCGTGCCTCGCCGCCCAGTCCAGGTGCAGGATCGTGTTGATGATCTCCAGGGTCGCGTCGTCGAGCGGCTTGCCCGTCTCGTCGTGCACCAGCTGCGCGAGCCGCGCCATGTACCGGGTGAGGTGCGACTTCCAGGCAAGCAGCCGCAGCTTGCGCTCGCCGTGGGAGAGCCCGCCCCACCAAGCGGCCGCGCCGCGGGCCCGGTGCACGGCCAGGCCGACCTCCCGCTGGCCGTCGATCCCGTACGTGGCGAGCACCTCGCCGGTCGCCGGGTTAAGTGACTCGAACGTCTCCCGCACCGTGCCCCATGCCTGGATGGTGGGCGATACCGCATGACCTGCCATGCTACCCAGTAAACCATCGGACGCGAGTAGCGTAAGCACCGTGCCCGGCCGCCCCTACACGATCGTGAGCTGCGCAGTCTCCCTCGACGGCTGCCTTGACGACGCCTCGTCCGAGCGCCTGGTCCTCTCCGGTCCCGAGGACCTGGACGAGGTGGACGAGTTGCGGTCGGACGCCGACGCGATCCTGGTCGGCGCCGGCACGATCCGCGCCGACAACCCGCGGCTGCTGGTCAGGGACCACGAGCGAGTGGCGGTCCGCGAGGCCGGTGGCAGGCCGTCGCACCCGCTGCGGGTCACGGTGACCGCCAGCGGAGACCTGGACCCCGCGGCCCGCTTCTTCGCCGGCCCGGGCGCCCCGCTGGTCTACGCGCCCGCGGCCGCCGCCGCGGCCGCGCGGCGGAACCTCAAGGACAAGGCGGTCGTCATCGACACGGGCGGTGAACTGTCCCTCGCCGCCGTGCTGCATGACCTTTACACAGAACGCAGGGTGCTTAACCTGCTCGCGGAGCCCGGCGCCGTGCTGGCGCGCGAACTGCTCGCGCAGGATCTTGTCGACGAGATCAGGCTCGCTGTCGCGCCCTTTTTCGTGGGAGACGAGAATGCGCCCAGGTTCGCCCTGCCCGCGCATTACCCGCACGCGAGCGGAAACCCGATGACGCTGGCCAGCGCGCGCCGCGTCGGCGGCCTCGCGGTGCTGCGGTACCTGCTGGATTCCCGGACCAGGTAAGGTTGCCGCGCGATAAATACAAAGGGCATCTAGTTCCAACAGCAAGGAACGAATTGAGGTTGGAACTTTGAATGATGCCCAGGTGTTGACGCGGAAACGAGATATGGGAACCATGGAACCGGGTGGGCGGCGGCGATACCGTACTGCCGGGGAATTCTCAGGCGGCGTGGCCGGAACCAGACGGGAGATGGCGCAGTGAAGGCTTCTGTCGTGGGGTTGCACGGTACCCTGTCCGGCCAGCGCTTTCCGGTCGGCGACGCGCCGGTCACGTTCGGCCGCGGCGAGGACTGCGACATCGTCATAGCCGACCCGGCGGTCTCCCGGCACCACGCCGAACTCAGGCAGGAGGCCGACGGCTTCGTCCTCACCGACCGGGGCAGCAGCAACGGCACCCGGGTGAACGGCGTCAAGATCACCACCCAGCACCTGCGGCCGGGTGACGAGATCACGATCGCGACCCACCGGTTCGCCTTCGAAGGGCTCGACGCGGCGGCGGTGACCATGCCCGTCACGTCGCTGCGCACCGACCGGACCAGGGCCACCCCGGACGGCAACGTCATGCGGGTCATCGTCAGCGGCGGCGGACCTGTCGGGCTGACCTTCGCGCTGCTGCTCGCCGACCTGATGGGGTCGAAGGTGGCCATCCGGGTGTACAACGGCCGCTGGAAGCGCGAGGGCCGTCGGGTGGTATGGAAGGGGCACGACGAGGGGAACGTCCGCCGCATGCAGGTGGTGACCATCCAGAGCCGCCAGTTCCTCAAGCTTCCGCAGGAGATACAGGACCAGCTGTTCACCCCGGGCAACTTCACCGAGATGTGGCCGTCAGGTCCCGACTCGGTTAACGGCGTCGGCCCGCGCAACATCCGCATCGCCTATATCGAGGACCGGCTGCTCGAACTCGCCAACCGCAAGCGGCAGATCGAGCTCGTCCCCGAGCCGTTCGACGCCGAGTCGGCCCGTCCCGAGATCGCCAAGGCGCACGTGCTCGCCATCTGCGAGGGCAGCAGGTCGCGCACCTTCTCGCACTTCAAGAGCAAGTTCGGCGCCGCCGACTTCAGCCTGTACGGGCTCGACGGCGAGCAGCTCTCCGACATGGTGCTCGGCCTGCGGGTGAAATCCCTGCTGCCCGACCCCATGGCGGTGCTGCTCACGGTGGCGCAGAACCGGTTCCTGCTGAACTCGCTGAACGGCGAGGGATTCCTGAACATGCGGCTCACCGATACGGAGGCGAAGGAAGCGGTCGGGATCAACCCGGTCAAGCAGACATTCAGCGGCTGCATCCAGTCCGAGCCTTGCCTGCTCGAGCTGAGCCCGGGCGGCGACTTCGTGTGCGGCACGCACCACACCCTGTTCCTTCCCGCGCTGCTGCGCGGCTCAGCATTCTGGTCGCGGGTGGCGGAGGGGCTCACGCTGTTCGGCGTCCCGAAGGAGAACCTGACCGCGGTGACCGGCTTCCAGCTCAACATGGTGCAGCGGCCGCGGTTCACCGCCCGGCTCTTCCCGCCCACCGCGACCACGCCCGGGACGTTCGGCTTCCTGCTCGGCGACGCGGCCAACGCGATTCACTTCTGGCCGGGCCGCGGCCTGAACAGCGGGCTCGCGTCGGCGATCTCGCTGGCCCGCTGCCTGGCCAGGCCGCGGCGCGGCATGACGCTGCGCGACGCGGACTTCACCAGGCACGAGGCCGTGATGTCCATGCTGCAGTACCGGCACAAGAGCCGGGCCTGGCTGCAGATGGTCACCGCGGACGACGAGGGCAACTTCCGCGCGATCAAGGACATCATCGCCCAGGGCATCGCGGAGGGCGAAGAGGGCGCCTTCGACAAGGACGCCGACCTCGAGGCGCTGCTTGAGCGGCTGAGCCAGATCAGGGACCGGCTGGCGCCGCGCATCGCGGGCATGCCGGACGACGCCACGCTGCGCACCCACCTGGAGTCGCTGAACGGCCCGCTGCTGCACACCCTCCTGGTGAGCGGCGCATGGGACACCGGGGGAGTGGGCGGTGAGGAGGTCGACATCGACTTGCTCCTCGAGGAGCCGCAGGCGGCGCGGCCCACCGTGGCCAACCAGTTCGCCCCGTCGCCCGCGAGGTAAATCGACCTGGCCGGGCCAGGCGATCTCCGGGGCGACGTCCGCGCGCCCGATACGATGGCGGAGCCATCGGGCGCGCACCGGGGGGTTCCGGGGGGTCGCTATCTCCGGGGCGACGTCCGCGCGCCCGATACGATGGCGGAGCCATCGGGCGCGCACCGGGGGGTTCCGGGGGGTCGCCCCCCCGGGCTAGAAGAGCGTGCCCTCGCGCTCGATGCCGCGCATGGCGTCGTAGTCGAGCACTACGCAGCGGATGCCGCGGTCCTCGGCAAGCGTGCGGGCCTGGAGCTTGATCGTCTGCGCGGCGAGGATCCCGTGCACCGGGGACAGCAGCGGGTCCCTGTTCAGCAGCTCCAGGTACCTGGTCAGCTGCTCCACCGCGTCGATGCCCGCATGCCGCTTCATCTCGACGGCGACGTGCGCGCCGCAGGCGTCGCGGCACATGATGTCGACCGGGCCGATCGGCGTCGGGTACTCGCGCCGGATCAGCCGCCAGCCGTCGCCGAGCAGGTGGAGCTGTTCGGCGAGCAGTTCCTGCAAATGTGCCTCCACGCCGTCCTTCACCAGGCCCGGGTCGACGCCGAGGTCGACCGCTACGTCGGACAGCGTCTCCTCGATGGTGATGGTCAGGGTCTCGCCGGCCTTGTTGGTCACCGTCCACTTGCCCGGCCGCCCGGCACCGCCGGGCTGCTCCGTCAGGCGGCAGGGCGGCGACATCCAGTTGAGCGGCTTGTAGGAGCCGCCGTCGGAATGGACGAGCACCGACCCGTCGGCCTTCACGATGAGCAGCCGGAGGGCGGACGGGAGATGGGCGGTGAGCCTGCCGTCGTAGTCGACGCTGCACCGCGCGATGACGAGTCGCACCTACGCACTCTATTGCCTGCGGGGGCTGA